>Ga0302271_10005022_pt1 | contig 10255 bp, 6 predicted proteins | sample III_Bog_N1_1_FD_198767 | JGI IMG/M metagenome (GOLD analysis project Ga0302271, IMG submission 198767) | Peat permafrost microbial communities from Stordalen Mire near Abisko, Sweden - III_Bog_N1_1 | ecosystem: Environmental > Terrestrial > Soil > Wetlands > Peat | place: Sweden: Abisko... | reverse complement strand
TGCCTATCAAAACAATACCCTTGCACATCAACTTCTTACTCTTTTACAAGCAAATAGTGAAGAAAAAGTGATGATGTATTTTGATGAATATAACTTTACCTCTGCTAAAAATTTCCTCTCCCAATCATCCCTCTTTGGTGATCGCAACATTTTGATCGTTAAAACCGATAAAACCATTCCTTCCAAAGAGGTTGAAACACTGACAGGACTTTGCGCCAAGAATGATTCAAGTTATTTTATCTATCAATATTTTGGAGAAGACAAAAAAGCAACGCCACTTACAAAATTTTTCGAAAAACAAAATGATGGTGCATTTGTACGCCTCTTTAAAGCAGACTTTAACGAAGCCATGCAGTTACTTCAAAATCACGCCAATGCCGTTGGACTCTCCATCGATCGCTACGCATTACAACATCTGTATATGATCCACTCCGAAGATCTCTCCTTATGTGTGAATGAGTGCGAAAAACTTTTAGTCCTCGGTCGTGAGATTGGCATTAATGACATTAATACATTGGTTTATGGACTGGGCAGTGTCTCTATGGATCATTTTATTACCAAACTTTTGGAGAAAAAAGATATTAAAGAGGAGTTTGAACGGCTCGTTGAAGGTGATGGTGTTGAAGAAATTCGCATTATTAATGCCATTCAAGCGCATGTATCACAGCTCTTTTTATTTCATGCCTACATTAAATTAAATGGCACATTCGATGCCAAAGCGATTCTTGGGTACCCTCTTCCTCCTCAACTTGCCGCTCAGCGTTCCCAACACTCTATCAAAATTGATCTTCCTACCTATCAAAAGCTCTCCTCTCAACTGATTGATGCAGAGTACCGCTTGAAAAAAGTCGGCAACATTGAGAAGAGCAGTTATCTGCTTTCAAGCTTAATAAAACTTCAAAGTTATTTGTAGTATAATCCACGCCTATTCTAAAAATCCTTACTCAAATATAGACTATTTGGGTGAAATCCAGAAGGAGAAACGATGCGACATTATGAGTTGCTTGTTGTAGTAAAACCTACACTTACTGTAGAAGAACTACAAGCAAAACTAAACTATCTAAAAGAAATTTTAGAGAAAAACGGTGCAGTGATCGCTGCAACACTTGAGATGGGTACACGCAAACTTGCGTATCAAATCGATAAATTTGAGCGTGGTTCTTACGTAGTATTCTACTTTACTGCCCCAACACCTGCTATTGCTGAAGTTGAGAGACTTATCAGAATTACTGAAGAGTTTATCCGCTTTATGACTGTTAAATTTGAAAATCAAAAAGAGCTTAGATTTTGGAACAAACAAGTTGAAAAAATCACTAAAAAAAGTGATGTACCAGCTGCTGCTGTTGTCGAACCTAAAGAAGTTGTTGTAGAAGAAACTGTTACAACTGAAGCTTAATTAAGGAGCCATGATGTTCAATAGAGTCGTTATGCTTGGTAACCTCACACGTGATTGTGAACTTCGCTATTTACCGAATGGTGGCGCTGTTTGCACCACTGGACTTGCGACCAATCGTCGCTTCAAAAAGCAAGATGGAAGCCAAGGTGAAGAGGTTTGCTTTATCGACATCACTTTTTTTGGACGTACTGCAGAGATCGCTAACCAATACCTTAGCCGTGGCAAAAAAGTATTGGTAGAGGGTCGTATAAAACTCGATCAATGGACCGATCAACAAGGTGTAAAGCGCTCAAAGCACTCTATCACTGTTGAAACACTCCAAATGATTGATTCACGCGGTGCACAAGAAAGTGGTGGCGAAGGTGGAAGTTATGGTGAGCCTACTGGCACACCAAATGTTGGGTATAACAACCAACAAAAACCTGCAGCAGCCTATCCAAAACAAGCGGCTCCCGAATACAGTGGTCATGACATTCCGAGCATCGATATCAACGATGACGAAATACCGTTTTAGTACATAAAAGGATAAAAAATGGCAGAGAAAAGAAAATTTGCACGCAAATACTGCAAATACTGTGAAGCAAAAGTAGAATACATTGATTATAAAGACGCAAAAATTTTGAGACATTCTCTTTCTGAGAGATACAAAATTATGCCACGTCGTTTAACAGGTAACTGTAAAAGACATCAAGAGATGGTAGAACTAGCGATCAAACGCGCTCGTGCTACAGCAGTTATCCCTTACATCATCGACACTCAAAAAGTTGTTGCTGTTCCTTTCGAACAACTTCAACAATAAGTCTTACATGTAACGCTAGATGCTCACCCATCTAGCGTTCACGTTCTTACTTCACTAACGCATACTCCAACACTTCTTCCACTCGAGACACCGGAATAATTTTCATCTTTTCTTTCACTTCATCAGGAATCTCATCAAGATCTCTTTCATAGTTTTTCTTAGGAATAAGTGCCGTTTTGATCTTTGCTTTATACGCTGCTATAAGCTTCTCTTTCAGCCCACCAATCGGTAAAACTTTTCCTGTCAAGGTTAACTCACCTGTCATCGCAAGATCACTTTTTACTTTTTTGTTACACAAAATCGAAGCTATCGCCGTTGCCATCGTGACACCCGCACTCGGACCATCTTTGGGAGTAGCGCCCTCTGGTACGTGGATATGAAGGTCAAAACGTCTGTAGACATCACTTGGTTCTACCTGTTTTGCATTCTCGTCTTTATCAAGTCCTGTTGTTGGAATGATGGAAAGAGGAACATCAATCTTACCGGTGTCAATGAGCACTTTAACCACGCTCAATGCAATTTTGGCAGACTCTTTCATAACATCACCCAAAGAACCTGTGATTTGAATACCACCTTTTCCTTGAATCCGAATCGCTTCAACTTTAAGGACATCTCCACCTACACTCGTCCACGCCAGTCCATTGACGATGCCTACGCTATTTTCTTTATCGACTTCATCGATTTCAAAGACTGTTTTTGGCAAATAATCTTTCAAATTCGTATGCGTAATGCTCACTTTTTCAAGGGATGTATCCATCAAAAGTTGTTTCGCGACTTTTCGTAAAATATCGGCTATTCGACGACGAAGATTTCTAACACCTGATTCACGGGTATAATTTGCGATGATGAGTTGCAACGTAGGTTTTGAAATGTTAATCTCATTGTTTTTCAAACCATGTTTTTTGAGCTCTTGTGGAATTAAGTATTTTTTAGCGATCTCGTACTTCTCTTGTGGCGTATAGGAATTGACAAAAATAAACTCCATACGATCACGAAGAGGTGCAGGAATGGAGCCCACTTCATTGGCCGTTGCGATGAAAATCACCTTGCTAAGATCAATGTTAAAATTCAAGTAATAGTCTCTAAACTTGTTGTTTTGCTCAGGATCAAGCACTTCTAAAAGCACGGCGGTTGGATCCCCTCTAAAGCTTCGTGCAACCTTATCGATCTCATCTAAAACCACCACGGGGTTCATCTCTTCCGCTTCAATGATACCTTGCACAATACGTCCTGGCATCGCACCAATGTAAGTACGTCTATGACCACGAAGTTCATTGACATCTTCCAATCCACCCAAAGCGATACGCACAAGTTTACGTTTGAGCGCTTTTGCAATCGAGTTTGCCAAAGAAGTTTTACCCACACCTGGAGGGCCTGCAAAACATAAAATTGCACCATTGGCATTTTTTTCAGCAATCCCACGTTTGGCAAGAAGTTCGCGTACCGCAAAAAACTCTTCAATACGCTCTTTTGGTTTTTCAAGGGAGTAGTGATCTTTATCAAGCTGTGATTTTACTTCTAAAACATCAAGATGTTTCTTTGCTGCTTTGCCAAATGGAATCTCAATGACCCAGTCAAGATAACTTTGTATTAAATTTGCATCTGCGGAGTCTGGATGCATGCGAGAAAGCTTATCGATCTGCTTTTTGATCTCTTTATAGGCATCTTCATCCATGTGCTCTTTTTTGGCTTCAAGTTTCGTGCGGTACTCTTCGATCTCTTCTTCGCGTTGGTTGTCAGTTCCGAGCTCTTTTTGAATTTGCTTAAGTTGCTCTTTCAAAAAATACTCTTTGTTCACTTTCTCAATTTGCGAATGGACTTTCGTTTTAATCTCTTTTTTAAGCCTACTAGACTCAATCTCTTCGATAACATAATCAATCAACTGAAGAAGCCTCGTCTCATCATCTTCTTCTACAAACAGTTTATACGCTTGCTCTTTTTTGAGCTTCATGCTACTGGCAACCAAATCGGTAATGCGGTGAATATCGCTGTTGTCTTCAATTGTTTTAATCAAATCAGGTGGAAATTGCCCGCCAAGTGAGCCAAGAAGGGACACTTTTTCGCGTAAAACTGCCAATGTCGCATCGACTTTCATCTCTTCAGAACGATGTGTTGCAATCAAATCAATGGTTGCACGAAGGGGCGTAGTGGAAATCTCTTTGATAATTTTACCTTTTTGCATCCCTTGAAACAGAATCTTGACACGACCATCAGGAAGATCGACTTTACGCATGATAGAGCCTATAACGCCCGCGGGGTAAATCGCATTAAAATCACGCCCATGCTCACTGCCCACTTTTGCCGTACAAACCATGACGAGAGAGTTATGATCTAGTGCATCGTTTGCTGCTTTAATATTTTCTTCATCACTCAGAAAAAGGGGGGAAATCATAAAAGGGTATAAAAATAGATTGTCTTCTACGACAATGGGTATATCCGCAGGAAATGCGGTGTAGTCGCTGAGTTTCATCGCTCAATCTCCATTATTTATGTTTTGTAGTAGTTTACATGTAAGGGCATAAGAGCTAAGCCCTTATGCGATAATTAGATTGTATAGTAAAGAAGTAAATAAAAAGTTTTAATGTCTATTGTTTTTCAAACCAAGAACGATACCAGGGGATCACTGGCTCTGTACTTTTAGCGCTACCTAGCGCAGATTTATTTAATTTTTCTTCGTAAGATTTTGCAGCTTCTGGTTTATCTACTCGATTATAAAGGTCTTTAATATTTGTATCGAGTAAGTATTCACCCAACTCCAAACGTACTAAAATCGTCTCCGCTAAAGGACGAAATTTTGAATTTGGATAACGCGCAACAAAATCTTTTGTTTGAATAATAGTGTCCATCAGCAATTGCTGATTACGATTTGGATTAGGAAACGCTTCATAATTCGCTTTGATTTTCATGTAACGAACATGGTCTGCATTCTCTTTGTTACCATAACGTTTGAGGTACTCGTCAAGGTAAAAGTTTGCTAGAACATACTCTTCATCTTGGATGTGAGCATTGGCTAACATCATCATTGCTTCTGGCAAAAGTGGAGATTCTATGTGCTCACTTGCAAGTGAAGTGTAAAGCGAATCTGCTTTTTCCAAATCCTGACTTTTTATCTGTTTTGCAATCTCTTCATACCAATACGTTGCTGGCATATTGAAAACATCTTTATCTTTTGAGGCACAACCACTCATAAAAGCCACTAATGACGCCACAATCAGAACATTTGCTATCTTCATTCACTCAATCCTTTGTGTTAAAAAAACCTATTGTATCTTCTTTTTTGTTATCTTAAAATAAAAATAGATTTTTTCGCTTTGAAGTCGATTTGTTTCAGACGACTTAGCTTATTTAACGTACAAAATGATACAATGGATGAAATATTTATTTGCCAAAAGGAATAGTATGATCTTCTCTGTGAAAGCACCGATCCCTGGATTTGAAATTATCAAAGAGGTAGAACTGGAGAAAATTGATGAGTTTTTTGTCAAATTTATCTCAAAATCCGATCCAACGACCTTTACACTGATTAACCCTTTTATGCTGCGTCCTTACGAATTTGAAATTCCTGAATATTTTAGAACACTGCTTGATGTCAACGAAAAAACAAACATTCTTATTTTAAACATCATGATTATCGCCACGCCAATCGAAACCTCAACCATTAATTTTATTGCACCCTTGGTCTTTAACGTCGACAACCAAAGTCTCGCACAAGTCGTACTAGACGCATGTCAACATCCTGATTTTGGGCTAATGGAGAGTATTTCAACCTTTTTGAATAAAGAGAACGCTGAGTAGTACGTGTACTCTTTATATACGTTTTTAGTTTTACATATAAAGTGATTTTAGAGGTAATATATGAAAAAAATAGTCCATTTTTATTTTTTATTATTCATTCTCTTACTTATATTCCCAAGCACAACATATGCTGCTATAAGCATTACCTCCGCAACACTTAATAGCGCTAGTAGTATTACAGTTGGTGAAAGTTCAACGATTTCAGCGAAAATCAATGTCACAACAACAGGTGGTACAAATTGGAGGTCTACTTCATGGCGTATTGGAAGCAGTGGAGGCTACACTTGTATTGATCATACAAATCATGATGGAACTGGCACGTACAATGAAACTTTTAATATTACAGCACCTAGTACAGCAGGAACTTATTCTGTTAGCTTTATTGCCTCTAGTAACAATAGCTGTGGAGGAACAACAAACACCACTACTCTTTCTAATGCCATAACTGTCCTTCCAACAGTTTCTATCGCGAATGTTTCGCAAGCAGAAGGAAATAGTGGAACTTCAAATATGAATTTTACAGTTACGCTCTCTTCAAGTGCTAACGTGACTGTTACCTATACTACTTCAAATGGAACGGCTATAGCAGGAAGTGACTATACCGCAACGAATGGTACCTTCAGTTTTACAGCAGGTGGGACAACCACAAAAACCATTTCAGTACCTATTATTGGCAATACACTCTATGAACCCGATAAAACATTCAAAATTACACTTAATTCCATAGGAACAAGCAATAGTACAGCAACAGCGACTGGTACTATTATCAATGATGATACATTGCCTACTCTATCTATTGTGAATGCTTCAAAAACAGAAGGAAATAGTGGCACTTCAAATATGACTTTTACAGTATCTCTTTCTAAGAGTGCTACTGCAACTGTTACTTATGCAACATCCGATGGCACTGCCACTGCTGGAAGTGACTACACGGCAACAAGTGGAACCTTAACCTTTACATCGGGAGGTTCCACCACACAAACTATTTCAGTCCCTATTATAGGAGATACGAATACTGAAAACAATGAAACCTTTACGGTTACACTTAGTTCCACAGATACAAGTAATAGTACAGCAACTGCAACGGGTACTATCATTGATGATGACCAAGTCAGTTATACCTGTGCTAACCCAAAGACTTTTACAAAAGCTTCTTCAAATAATATTAATGGAGATGTCCTCATTGTTGGCAATACAAATATGTGTTATGGTGTTAATGGAACATGTAGCGATCCGGGTTCTGCACGTAATAATGATATTAATATGATATATAGTAAAAAGAGTGCTGATAGTACAAATTCAGCCGTTCTGAATAGTTCAAGTGCTTCGTTTCAACTTGATTCTAATTCAACTATTTTATGGGCAAAAGTATATTGGCAAGGATACTTAGTAAATGAGTCTACCACGGTTAAAAATAGTGCCCGTAGTATTTTATTTCAATCTCCAAATCAATCTTATCAAACCATTGACTCTTCTGATTTTAACTGGGTTTATTTAGCTAGTGGACGTTTTTATTATCAAGGTAGCGCTGATGTCACTAGTTTTGTCAAAGCAGGAGGAAACGGCTATTACAGTGTTGCAAATATTGTTTCTGAAACGGGACAACCTACTGGTGGTAGTTATGGAGGTTGGTCTTTAGTTATTGTTTACTCAAATAATTCAAAAACATTAAAAAACATTACAGTTTTTGATGGTTATCAAGGAATTGTTACATCAGATGATCAAACAAGTGCCACTTCTTACGCTAACAACAATAGGTGCAGTAGCGATACTGGAGCAAAAAACAGCATGGAAATACCACTCTCAGGCTTTTTAACACCAACAGCAGGCACGGTAACATCATCCTTATCTGTTTTTGCAGGGGAAGGTGATAAAGGGGCAACAGGTGATCACTTACAATTAAAAGATACTAGTGGAGCATATCACTATGTAGCCAACACTTTAAATCCTTACGATGATATTTTTAACTCAACGATTACTTATAACGGCACAACTGTTACAAATAGTACTTCACCCGTTGCTATCACACCATGGTATTCAGCCAATAGTAATGGTATTGATATTGACACATTCGATGTTAGTACAGATTATAAAGGTAACACACTCATAGGCAACAGCCAAACTTCAACAACAGTTAAACTTGACACGAGTGGTGATGGCTATATGCCAGGTGTCTTTGCCTTTTCAACAGAGCTCTATGTCCCTGATGTCTGTTATAGTGAAACTGTAACATATAATGATCTTACGATTAGTAACTCAAATACGCCTGTTGTTGGCGATAACTTAGATTATGAAGTCTCCATAACCAATAAAAATAATGAACCTGCAAAAGGTGTTTATATTGAAAAAGTATTTGGTAATGACGGTGGTATTTCGTATGTCTCTAACTCTATGAATATTGCTCCAATACCTGGGACAATCTATGCCGATAATAATAAAACAGATACTAGTGGAGATGATACTGCTGAATTTAGCTCAGATACAAACACTTCTAAATTTTTATTAGGCGTAGGGGCAAGCTCCTCTTCGGGAGGCACTATTGCCTACGATGCACTCACAAAATTTAAATATCGTACGAAAATAACAAATACTATAATCAATGAAAATAGCTATCTTGTAAGTTATCGAAATGACCAACTAGGTATATCGTTTACAGGTATCCCCATTCGCAAATGTACTGATTTTAACAACTCCATTGTAGCAAGTGCCCCATTAGGAGTTTTTAACGTGGTTAACAAAAATTTTACAGGTTCAACAGACCCAAAAAGTACTACAGATAGTCTGAATGCGCTTTATACACAAGTTGCAGGACAAGATTTTACTGTTAAGATTTTGTCACTTGATTCTGATTATATTACGCTCAAAAGCTACAATAGTGATGTCAATTTGAGTTTAATTTCAAAACCAAACTATTCAGTAACCGATACAGATGATCAAAAGCAAGCCAAATGTGATGCTGCATCATCCTTAGGTACAGCTCAAACTATATCTTTTGCTAGTGAGAGCTCAAAGACTCTAACCCTTAATTATGTAACTGCTTATCAAGATGTTGCCTTTAAAATGGCTTATAATGACAATGGAATACGCAAATATGTCTGTTCTCGTGATAGTTTCGCTATTCGACCTGCGACTTATTCATTAGCAACAAACTCAATAAATCTTATTGGAGGAAAGGCATACACCTTAACAGCCAAGGCGTTAACCAATGCTTCTGCCACGGCAACAGGATATACTCAAAGTATGACAACCACATCTGCTGATCCAGTTGCAACGATTGATCTGATTATTCCAATAGGATGTGCTCTTGATAATAACAGTACCAAGATGACACTTTCATTCACAAATGGTGTTGCAACAAATACCACTTTTACTTACAATAACATTGGGGATGTCAATGTCACAGTGAGTGACAATAATTGGACAATAATAGATCAAAATTCAAATGGTGATTGTTTAGTAGGGAGTACCACACCTACCCCTGATGCCAATGGAAGAGTAGGATGTTTGATTAAAAAAGTACAACCATTTACCTTTAGCCCAAAACAGTTCAATAATATATTGATGCTTCAAGATTTTAATAATGGCAATTTCACCTATATATCAAATGATAGCAACATGAGTGCTAAAGCTCTTTTAACAACAATAGCTGTTTTAAATGATACGACAACAACAGCAACCAATTACACAGCAAAATGCTATGCGCGAGATATTGACTATACCCTTGCCCTTATCAATAATAAAACCTTATCCAATTCAACCACTCAAAATCGTATTCGATATTCTAAAGATAATACAAAATCTAATTTGGAAAATAATGCAACAGTAGGACAAGCAACATTTAGCTCGACCGAAGGCAATTTTACCAATGGTGTAGCATCTAATTTGTCAATGTTATTTAATTTTGCACGCGATATTACGAAAGCAGATGAGCCATTCAAAATCGCTAAAAATGATTTTAACATTACTAGTGTGGTAGATAGTAATGGAACAACAGGAACAGACTTTAATCGCACAAACGATCAAAATACAACTTTTTATTATGGTCGTGTTTATTCAACAGATTATCGTGGGCCAAGCCCAATCGATACAACGATTCGCTATGAAATTTATTGTAAAAATTGCAATAAGACAGCTCTTGGCGTAACAGGCACTCAAAGTCCATTATCACTCTATTGGTATCAAAATACTTTACATGTAATTGCCGATGGTAATGTAACTACTTTCACACCACAAGGAACAACAACTGTCAATCCAAATGCAACCAA
>Ga0302271_10005019_pt1 | contig 10256 bp, 8 predicted proteins | sample III_Bog_N1_1_FD_198767 | JGI IMG/M metagenome (GOLD analysis project Ga0302271, IMG submission 198767) | Peat permafrost microbial communities from Stordalen Mire near Abisko, Sweden - III_Bog_N1_1 | ecosystem: Environmental > Terrestrial > Soil > Wetlands > Peat | place: Sweden: Abisko... | reverse complement strand
CTTCTGTGTTTATGGTCTGGCTAGTGGACTGTTTGGAGTGACATTCTTCTGCTGCATATGCATTTTTAGAATACAGCAACGATTCATTTATGGAATGGTTGGATAATTCAATAAAACTGTTCTTGGTAAAAAAAAATCATCAGAATACTATTTCTACCTAGCATTGGCTTATGGGTTGCTAGTGCTCTTTGGAACTATCTGGTATTTAGCTGCTGAAGAGTCTTTAATCTTGTATTCATTCATATTTTTGCCTCTTGTTTATGAAGCTCTTGCTATTTTCAACTCATCTTGGAGGATCAATGAATTCAAACTCGCTGCGAATATCACAGTAACACAATATTCAGTTCATTTCAAATACATAGCAAAATAGCACTTACTCCAAAATAGTTTAATTATGTTGGTTTTTCTATTTCTTTTTGAATAAGGAATTCAACATGAAAATGAACCAAATCAAAGATATTAACTTAAAGAAAAAGTAAGTACAATATCTTGCCATGAAATCGATAAAAATAAGCTCCGAATCTAAACACCCAGTTGAAATACCAGCTCAAAAGCATAAGTCTTTCAAATCTTACAGTCCTGTTTTAAAGGTCGAACCCTAACTTCCAAATTAAGAAGATTACAATAATAATAATGCCCCTAACGACATGGAAAAATAATTAAATTTACATTTTGATACGAATTCCGCTAAGAAACCCATTGAGAGTCTTCCTTAGCAATAATAATTCTTGAATATCACCAAAACCGATGAGCCTAGTTTTCTAGTCCCTCAGAATCAAGATAATACCTTCACTGACACCAAGATTAATTTACCTGATTGGAGACTCGAAAACATGAGTTACTTCTCGGCATTTACAAATCGTAGACTCCTCTCCACAGACTACAGAATATTCTTTGGGAGTAAGGAGAAAAACACCATAAATTAAGCAAATCGATCAACTTTTCGATGGGACCTATTTTTTATTTTTGTGGGATCTTTTTTAATATCATTTCTTTAATGGATTTAGTTCTTTTAATGCTCGTGGTCATGATCGCCTACTCCATCGTTGTGGAATTTACTTCAAAGGACCTGCCGCACTTTGGAATAGCAATTTCCTTGTGTATTCTCTCACTTATCTTTATTTATTTGCCTATTAAGCAATACTTTGAAACACTTGTAGGTTTAAATTGCTATTAGATTCTTGCTTTCATCGTGGGAGTGATAATCAATCTAGGATTGGGCTATTTTGTGTTTTAAATACTACTAAAGAAAGATGGAAATCCAGAACGACTAACGGCTAGCCATTATTCATCTTACTTTCTGCTTTATTTCGCCTTCATTTTTCCTTGGAATAGTAGCTTCTATTGCTTCATTAGACTATGGAAGTAATTATCATTTTCTTAGTATCTCTCTTTCTCTATACTATTTAATAATTTTTGCTATGCTATTTTGAAGGGATAATAACTGGTCTTTTTCTGGAAAAGTCAGTGTTATTATTATTGGATTGGAAAGTCTAGGATTTGCCTTAGGAATGGGCGGATTTATAATATATTTTGCTGGCTCAGCTGCAGGAATCTCTGTGATAGTATTCTGGCTCTTTGTCTATTATGGGCTGGTTATGTTTTACTTCTACAAGAAAAATAACTCCTCAATATCTAGCGAATGGGCAGTTTCAATGATTTCTGTGGTTCTTTTAGTTTATCTGGCAGGTTTGTTAGCAGCTGTCTTTATTGACAGTTTGAACAATTTTCTGGGATTCTCTCTGAGCTATTTAATCTTAAACGCCTTCCTTTTTTTGTCTTCCTATGCGCAAATCTAATAAGATATTCTAGAAAGCAAACAACAACCGATGTTTGCTTCTCCTTGGATTTTTCCAATTTTCAAATACGATGCTAAAATAGGAATTGTCAAAGCCAACAATGATTCTGTTTTATTGTTTCTAGCTTCTTGCTTGATGTTCTTAATATGGACGATTGGTCTGACTATCTACGTGTTTCCTGCTTATGTAGGTGTGGCATGCAGCTGCTTAGTGGAAATATTCATATTTTTGATGTTCATTTTTTTCTCTACTTAGAGTCCAGTTTCATTAGGAGCTGCTGCTGAATATCTTAATCCTGAGATTATTAAAGTTTCTTGGCTGAAATGCAAGAAGATTTATCTTGCGAGTAAAGGAGTTGGCGATCTCTAGAGCGTCATGAATTATAATTTTTATCGGAATGAAAAAGAGGCGAAAGAAAAATAAATCTAGGAATTGATCAAGAATACCTCAATTAAAGACTCGTAATATTACTCTGAGATTGATCGCCTGAACACTGAGCTCTATGAGATTGATAAGCATTGCCGAATGGCTTTCTAAGATGAAATAAAAATCATGGTTCACTTCTAACTGTTACTGATCCTTGAAACGCATGAGATTAGAGTAAGTTTTTTATATTCTTAAACTCATAAAAATGTTGTATTTTCTTGAATTCTTACCTTTTTTTGATTGAAAAAAATAAATAAAAAAGCTCAAATAGATGAAAGAGTACATTGATTTCGTTAATGATAATCAGAATGAACTTATTAGCCATGAAATTATGTTCAACTAAGAAGCTGTTAAACTAGATATCGAGGAACGTTACACAGAAATAATATTCCAGGAATAGGCTCTCTCTGATGGGCAGCATGAATTTATTAAGAATTTACATTAAGAGCATCAGTAGAGACAACTAGATGAGAAATTGAAAGTTGAAGAAGCTGCTAACAAAGAAGAAGAAATTCATAAAAAGAGAGAAGAAGAATTTCACAAGAAACTCAAATAAAAGCAGTAGTCACTGTAGAAATAGCAATAATAGAGTGGGAGGACAGAACAAAGTGCTTCTCCTGCAGGTCCTCTAGGATCTCAGAATCACTAAATCGGCAGTTTCGTTATTGTAAAGACTATTTAAGATTCTCATACAAAATATTTCAAAGTATTTATTACTATTTTATTTTTACAAATTCTGAAACGATTAGGATCTCGAGACTCCATTGAAGGAACTACCCGATTCCCCAATGAAATATGCTAGAATAATTGAAGAATTCAAGAAAACTTAAAAAAAGTTCACAGATGAGAATTTTGTGGCTGGAAATCAAATAATAAGTGAACGAATGGCGTCTAAAGTCTACATATGGAGAAGACCTAACTTAGCTGCATCTCTCTTTAAAGATTCCATCTCTCCACTAGATATCAAACAAGGCGCTATTGGAGATTGCTACCTCATGAGTGCAATGGGTGTTGCGGGAAAAAAGAGAATTGAAGATGTTTTCCTTTATCATGAACCTGCCTTCGATCCAGAAGTTCGCTAAAAATGTGGTGCTTATATTCTGAAATTCTGGAAAAACTCCTCTTGGATTTATATTATTGTAGATGATTTACTGCCATATAATTCCAAAGATAAGTTAGTGTTAGGCTAATCCGAAGATGAAAATGAATTGTGGCCAGCAATTATTGAAAAAGCTTATGCTAAACTGTACGGTGGTTACCAAGATATTGAAGGGGGAAAAGTAAGCTTCGCTTTACAAGATCTCACTGGAGGATTCCCTGAAGAAATCATTTTAAAGGATTTCAGAGATAATTTAGACGTTTTCTGGTCTAAACTGATGGATTTCAAAAAATATGTAATAAAATTAAACTTGCAACCTCGAAAAAAATTCTAATTATATTTTCAAACATAATTGTAGGGATGCATACTAGGCGCAGGTACTCCTCCTCCGATTTCTGGAAGAGAGAGTATCACAAAGAAGGGCATTGTATTAGGACATGCTTATTTAATTTTAGACTGCATAGAAATTGATAAGAATAAACTAATTTGTCTTCGAAATCCACATGGAAATCGTGGTTAAGAGTGGCTAGGTGATTGGTCCGATAAAAGCCTGAAATGGAATGCTAGGCTAATGAAGTTGGCTGGAGAAAAAGCCTTCGAAAAAGATGGCAAATTCTGGATGGCAGCTTATGATTTTGTTTATGAATTTCGAGCTATGTGTGTGTGCAGAATATTCCCTCCACATATATGGCTGGAAATACCCGTCATCAAAGGAGCTTGGAAGGGAATTAAAGCTGCTGGAATGCATTAGTCAAGGGGTAGGAATATCAAACTGAGCAACAACCCTCACTATGGCATAAGAGTCACCAATAAAGCAGAGGTTTTTGTTTCCCTTTCCATCGATGAAACTGTTGATAGAAATACAGGGAAAGTCCCGATTTATTTCATAATCTAAAAAAATGGCGGGAAGAGAATCACAAGTTTATTTACAGAAAATTACGTTGGAGGATACAGACTGCCAACTTCATTGAAAATATTATCAGGTTCTTTCACACTTGAAGCATCTTCTTACCCATATGTTTTCTCAATGATGTGCTCGACTTTTGTGGCGTAGCAGGAAGCTTCTTTTACAGTCTAGATCTTTTGCACAGACAAATCAGCGAAAATAATCGATGATTCATAATTTGATGTTTGACTTCTAGGTAAATTTAAGCTGTTTTAACACAAACTCTACAATATAATTCACAAGAAAGAGAACAAACAGATTAACTTAAAGGCACCTTAATTTCTTTGTTGTATGATGTGTTTTGAAGAATTATGCAAAAGTTACTCTTCCATTCTTTATGTTCATACATTTTTGTTTCTTATTTAATTGGGAAGAAGTTAAAAATCTTAGAAAAGACTTCGAACACCACCATTTCACTCTATAAAAGTGTCTTCTAAGAGTGAAGAAGGTGATTAATTGTTTGTTGGATACATTTTCTTGACAGTATTTAGGCTTTCAACGGAATATTTAGAAGAATTATTGTCCTTGCTATGCTATTTCTGCGCAGATGTTGGATATTATTCAGTTGTGGTTAATATTTTCAATAATTTATCTTTCTAAGGACGAGAAACCATTGGTGCAGACAAGAATAAAGTATCCCTTGTTTGAAAATAATACTTTGAACTTGCTGAGATATTCAAAATCATCATTGTCTTCGAAGAAGCTGTGAGTCTTTCACGTAGATATTACGTAAGCATACTGTTCCTGTATGGAATATGCGTATCACCTCTGGAAATCCCCCGAATCACTTAAGAAAGTGTTGAAAGACTAGTGTTTATGAATTACGCTTCTTTGAGGGCTTCCCCAGTGACTTTGCTGAGGGTGATTTTCTCCGATCCAGCGAGGTCAACAAGGGTCAACGAGCCAGCGAATGGTGTCTTATTCTGATGGGTGGAATTGATGAGAATTGAACAAATCAAATGCGATCTCGATGATTTCGAATTGCACTACGTGTGTCTTGCAATTCTATTTTGATTTGAGCGAATAACTATCTGCAACAGCTTCTGAGCAGCTTCTTTTGGTGAGAATTATTATTTAGGTATTTCTATTGTTAAATTCTATTCGCTGCTGGACAATTTTTTTATTTTATTGTTGTAAATCTCCACGACGACTACTTCAACAGATGTGCGATATCCTTCAAAGGTCAACTACTCAATATCTACGCAGATTTATTCGATAGATCTCGGAATAATTCCTTTATTCTCATCTGAGTTAACATCTCCAAACATTGTCCATGTTTTCCCTGATCCTGTTGGGCCATAAGTAAACACGCACACATTTTCCCCAGAAGTAGCTGCCCGCAGAAAAAAATTTAGGTCTTGAAACAAACTGATTTAGGAGGATTCTTCATCGAATACTTTCATGAATTGATATGTTGTTGCTGATAAAGGTGAAGGTGAGGAGGAAGATTGACATAACTACACTGAATAGTCATCGATAACTTGCAGGACTCTTGAGCTGTTGCTGCTGTTGTTGTTGTCTTCATGATTACTGTCGAGTTTCTAGAAGGGTCTCACTCGGCACACGATGCGAATGTTGCCTTTTTGCTTTTTGGTAAAAAAGAAATATTTAGTAAAGATGAGAATAGTAGTAGACCTAAGAAATGAAAATGTGTTACAGCTAGAAAATCTTCTACGTCCTGTATAATCATGCTGCTGAGATGATCACTCATGGCTTCTAAGTCTTTAATTGATCTTGCTGCAGCTACAATATCATCTTCAATGGTCTGTATTGTATATTTTAACTTCTCCAAATCTTCAGTCTCTCTCGAAATTGACTGCTAATACACATGGAATTAATCTTCTTCTGTTTTCTATTAACTTACTATTGCTGATTTCACTGCATGGCTGAGACTCAATATGCTTGATTGCTTCTAACCAATCAGCTTAGATATATATTTACTCGACTTATATTGGTCTTAGGATTTCTAAAGCTAAATGGAGTATTCTTCCTCAATATCATAGAGCTACTTTAAAGACTCACTGAGAATCATTTCCAGTCTATTGCTGAGGAGTTACTATTCGCTAAGTTCCTCAGCATACTCTAACTCTTAGGCTATATCATTGAAAAGAGATCCTCTTGATAGTAAGGGAAATACAACCTCTTAAGGCATTTGCTACTACTACTACAGTTCAACATTTTACTTGTTAATCTAACTCTACTCAAACTAGTCATTCTTAAAATAGAGATCTTTCATAGGCAACATGTTTCCAGATTCCTCACATTTAAGTTAACAAACTTTCATCTTGCTAAACAAAGCAGGTATTTAATTTAATCCTTATTTGTTACCAAAGCAGATTCTTCTGATGGATTACTTAGCTTAATTAACTACTACAGCCATCCGAAATTGAAGATACATCAGACCACTGCCATAAAGATACATTCACTAAACAAAAAGCAATGATTTTCTTTTCATTTAGCATAACTTCGAAATGGCTAAATATTTTGATAAGTTTTGATTCAACAAAGGAGCAATTTAAAAAGTTATTTTTCTAGTGCTTATGCTAAAAAACTTCAAGGATATTTTTTTCCTTAAGAAAAAATCCTGATACAATGCATTATGATAATTGCATTCTCATATGTTGTAAAGTCATTTAAATACTCTTTCTTTTCAATAACCGCTACTTAAAAATAACAACAAAAAAAGAAGAAAAAGAATGGATATTGTGCTTGTTTTTAGTTGCTTTGTTGTGTTTAAAGTAAAGACAGCAGATACATATAAAGTTCATTTTTTGCATTTGGCACTGCATACAAAGGGAAAGGAATTCAATAGTTCAGTTCTCCTCCTTGAAAACATCATAGCTAAATCCTAGCTCTGCTTTTGCTAGCTCGAAGCAAATTAAACTGTCACAATATCAGCAGGCTTTAAATAATAAATTAACAAACAACTTTCTTAAGAAGAATCAGTTAATTTTGTTTGTTTATTCATTTTTTTCAAGCACTTTAGATCTGTTTTTCATAAGTCAATTGTGCTATTTTATCTTCTTTTTTTCAATAAAGATTTTTATCGACTTCCTTAGGGATGGAGAGAAGCTAAATATCCAGCTCTTACTCCACTTTAACAAGGTTATCTTTATCATCGTCAGTAATGAAATTAATTGCAAGACCAAGATGACCAAAACGACCAGATCTACCGATTCTATGCAGATAAGTTTCGGAATTCTTGGGAAAATCAAAATTGATGACAACATTAACTGTCTAGACATCGATACCTCTAGTGATGAGATCAGAAGATACTAAGAATCTACCTTGACCCTTTGTGAAATTATGGAAGACTTTGTTACGTTGCTGCTGTTCCATCTTTGCATGGATGAAGAAGCAGCTGTAGCCTTGCTCGATGATTTTCTTTGCAAGCAACTCCACACGCTTAGTACTGTTACAGAAGATAATGCATTGATTGATCTGAAGCTGTTTTAAGTTAAAGTCATAAAAATGTTACACTTCTTCATTGCTATAAATAATTTAGAAAATAAAAAGATTTTTTCAAGTTACCTTTGCTGAGAGATGATTGAGGCATTAAACTTTTTGTTTTTCATCCATGTAAGCATAATATTGTGTGACACCTTTGAGAGTCAGTTCATCCATCATATTCACAGTCTTGCAATCAGATATGTGCTTGTCTTTAAATTCCTTAACAGAAATCGGGAAAGTAGCTGAAAACAGCATAATCTACCTGTCTTTCTTGAGATATTCCAGAACTTCCTCGACAATAACCATGAAATCAAGAGACAACAATTTATCTGCTTCATCCAGTGCGATCATAGAGCATTGCGATAGATTTGCAATGTTTTTCTTAGCCAAATCGAGAATTCTACCAGGTGTTGCTAATTTAAAAATAAACACACATTATGATCTTTTCAAAAAAGGAAAAGAAAACACACAAAAGAACATTTTAAATTAAATTTATCTTTTATTTCTTACCCACTACGACATGTACAGGCGTATCTTTACTCTAAAGTCTTAGCACATCTTCTTTGAATGAAGTTCCACCAGTAGCAACCATTACATTTACATTTAAATACTTCCCTAGATCCTTAACAACTGAACTGACTTGCAAAGCTAGTTCTCTTGTGGGTACTAAAATCAACCCTTAGATGTAATGTTTCGATGTATCTGTCTACTCTAGAATAGGGATAACAAACGATGCAGTCTTTCCTGTGCCATTTTTGGCTCTAGCAATAATATTCGCTCCAGCTATCGTTAATGGAATAGTTTCTTCTTGCACAGGAGATGGTTTATCCCATCCTTTTTCAATAATGCCTCTCAATAGCTCTCCTTTGAGTCCGTAATCTTCAAAATCTGTACCTTTTGTGGCTGTCACATCCTATGTTTTTCAAAGTAATTAAGTTAAATAATGAAACTTTTCAATAAAAAGCAACTGATTTCACTCTGAAGTGAGACAACGAAACTAAACAAAAGAGTAGACACATTTTCAAAAATTCTGAAGAACAGAATCGTTGCTTCAAAGTTGAATAATAAGAAAAAAGTTTCAATGTATATGTACTGTAGTTTTAGGTCTAAGATCAGGAGCTGGTTTGTTTGCTTTGGTCTTCCAATCTTCACTATTGTTCTATCCCGCATCGTTGCTATCACTTGATTAAAAATGACAGCGAATTAAAATATTTGAAAAATCATTTCGAATACAAAAATCATCCAAAAATACTAATAAAAGCTATTTTTTGAAATAATTACCTATTAGGAGTAGGAGTATTGAAGGTATTCTCTGTTGGCTTGTTTTCCATTTATGTTAAAGAAATGTAAGTGGTGTAGTTGTTGTGGGGTTTGGTGTTGTTAACAAGTAAAATCGGCTTGTGTGCCTAAATTTATGACTTTGATTTTGTTTCTTTTAGTTTTAATTGAAATTATTTATTTCTTTTTATGCTATTTATTCAAAAATATTTGCTCTTCCACACAGCAAGAGGGAGAATCCCTCATATCTCCTTTTCTTTTTTTTAATTACCTTTGCTTTATCAATGGATATGCGCTTCTTCATTCTATTTAATTACTAATGCAAGCTGTTTGAGTTTATCATGCAGAGTCTGTCTTAAAGGGAACGAATCCTATTGAAATAATAATAAATATTTTGTCTTCAATATTAATTTTTGAAATTTTCTTTTAGATTTTATGTAAACTGATAGTTAATAATCAATGCTATTCCGTCGTCTCAGAAAAAAAAGTAAAAAAATTATTAAGAGCAAGCTAGATTAATCTAATCTGATTCATTTCCTTTCCATTAGCAGTGGCCTTTTCGAAATGTACAAAGCAATGCTATTTTTATTGTATTTGCAACTTCAGGACTATTGATGCCTAAAATGTGATGAACTCACAGGAATTGAGTTGAAATGAGATTTGATTGCTAGGTATTTTAGGGAATTAAAGAACGCAAACTGAATGAAGAGATCAGAAGAGAAGGGGGGGGAGAAAGAAATTTAGCTTAAGGGCAATTTAAAGTTGGATTGGGATAATTTGTAAAGGGGGATCAAAGGGAGAAAGATATATTTGATAAAGGCGAAAACAAAGAAATACATAAATAAAATCACACAAATGGCTGCAATTTCAACTAGAAAGCAAGACGATCTCAAGAGACTTTTGGCTTCCAATGTATAAGCACATTCATTGATATATATAACTCTAAAAAAAGCGAGAAAGATCAGCTCAGACCCCAGGATTTATTTAAGAAATTTCTGCATGTCCTTGAAGCCATTGGCGATGAGCAACCAAAGAGCTATTTATGAAACACATTTTGCTGATTATTTGTTTATGCATTATTGTTATTAAACAGGCTCATGTTGGTACCCTCAATCTCAACAACCACATGAAGAAATACATCACTCACAGAGGTGCTAACGGTACTCACTACATCAACGTTGAAGAAACCTGGTAGAAGATTAAGCTCGCCGCCAGAGTTATTGCCGCTGTTGCTCACCCTGAAGACGTCATGGTAAAA
>Ga0302271_10005018_pt1 | contig 10257 bp, 11 predicted proteins | sample III_Bog_N1_1_FD_198767 | JGI IMG/M metagenome (GOLD analysis project Ga0302271, IMG submission 198767) | Peat permafrost microbial communities from Stordalen Mire near Abisko, Sweden - III_Bog_N1_1 | ecosystem: Environmental > Terrestrial > Soil > Wetlands > Peat | place: Sweden: Abisko... | reverse complement strand
CTCCATTTCTTCCTTAATACTTTGAATTTCCTTCTACATTAGTTTATTTCGCTCATCTTCTTTTTAACTCAATTATGTATTTTTCACTTCCCTCTCTTCATTCAGTTGCTTGAGGAGACTCTACAGGTTCAAACATTGTCTTTTTGCGTTATCTCTTTCCCCAGCGATTTTCTAAATTTCCTGCATTTTCACCTTCATTTCTTTCTCCAATTCTTCACATTTCAAGCTTTTCAAATTCAACTAACCGCTAATCTCATCATTCTTTTTCTGCATTTCGCGCATTAGATTATTTTACTGGGATATTTCCTCCATGAGAGCCTGATTCTTATTACTATTTTCTTTTTCTCTCATTCTCAGATCTGCACATTCTTTTTCAATCGCATCTAATCTCATTGCTCTGCTGACACTTTCTTCAAAAACCTTTTTTTTCTCCAATAATTCACTGTAGATTTTTTCAATTTCATTTCCTATTTCACTCATCGATAGCATCCGCTCATTAAGTTGTATCAGAATATGCACTTACTATTCATTTAACTCACTTCGAAGACGCATCTTTAGCATGCCGTAAAACTCTCTAATCTATCTTTTTAACTAACTCAAATAACTTTACCAATTTGCTTAAATCATCTCTTCATCATTGTCAAGACTATTCTTATCTTCTTTTCTACTCATTCTTTCTTTAAGTTCACTTCCCATAAAATCTTTAAATTATTTTTGTTTAAATTTCTTCTCAAAAAAACCATATCAAAACCCCAAAATCACATAGAAATTACATTGTTTTAATAAAAAAATGAAATTTAATCACATACAACAGATAATAACAAATTAATATCCCTTTGTGTGAGTTGGTAACAATCATGGAATAGTGAAGAGTTTTAAAATAGCTGAAAATTTGAACAGATAAATCATAGAGCCATTGGGGGGAGATGCGGGTAATTTGAATCTAATTTTTGGGCTGCTTTTTTTTTCGAAAAGATTTTCTCTGATTGTGAAAAAGAAAAGCAACTTAGAAAAGAAAAAAAGTTTTAAAAGAAAATCTGAGGCAAAATATCATCCTTTTTTGATAAAAAACACACCACACAACATCGTTATCTATTTTGTTTGCATCTGCTCTAATAAATTGATTTCAACATATTTAAAAACCCTTCAATATTCCATAATTGTTACCTTTGTTTTTATGTGTGTCTCGGGAAGAAAAAGGAGTGGCTATGTCTTGTGAATCTGTGTTGCTTCCGATTTCTTCAATGCAGGAGACTCAGACTTCAATGACGTCCTTCATTTCTATAAATTTGTGAGCTTTACCGTTCATCGATGTTGCCTTTGTCTTCAATGGCTTGTTTTTACTTGGGCCAAATGCGACAAAGAGGTTGTCTAAAAACTTTATTTCGAGTTACTCTAGCCTTATGCAGACGTACTCCCCAGAGAGAACAGTTAAAAGAAGAATTGCTCCGTTAATAGCGAGCCATTTTAAATCGAGAAAACTTCCGCTGTAGATTGCTGAAAAAATTAAATGGTAGCCAAAGACTGTCGCTGTGAAATCTAAGACCTTGTTTGCCTTCACTACGATGTTAGACAATCCAACAATCATGACAGGAACTGTGAAAATATTCGCAAGATAACTCATGTAAGTTATCTGAGGTGAAGAGGGACTATATTAGTACAGAGAAAGATCGAATATCTGACCAATATGCATAGGTCTCCCGAAAACAGAAGAAAAAATGAAGAGCAACACCAGCTAGCTAAGATAGAACAGGAATTAAAGAGATAACATTTGAAGCGCTATGAGCTTTGTATCCATCTAAGAATACATTCCAATGAACCGTTGAGAATGCATAGTCCAACAACCACCAGTACTTGATTAGCCAAAAATAAAATTAAATTAGGCAAGCAAAAGAAACAGTCAGATGATAGGGAAAAGTATATGTATTATTATGAATTTTCCCATTTGAAAAAAAAAGAGGCACTGAACTCTTAGAAATTTACACATGAAATAGAGAAAAGACATAACCAACATTTTGGTTCGTATTTAGTTTATGAAAATGAAGGAAAAGTCAATAACTTAATTGTGAAGGTAGAATTCACTAATACTTAAGCGATCTCACAAAAGGAAAATCTTTTATCAAAGAATTAATATCCTCGATTTGTATTTTATAACATGGGTGAAGCTGACGCATGAGTAATCAAAACAAGCAAACGGCTTAAAAAAATAATTCGGGAAGCATTTATTATCTTCTCAGCTGATACCCCAACGTCAGATGCAGCATACATGCCTCCCATTTTGAGCCTTTATAATCTCGAAAGCTCGATAAATAAAATAAGAAAAATTATTAATCACCCAAAACAATTTTTCCCCCAAAAAAAACAACTTTCCTTCAAAAATGTCACTCAAGGCAGAGAAACTCTTCGACCTCATGACCCCCTTCCTCGCTGAAAAGGGCAAGGACTTAGTTCCTAAGATTAAGGCTGTCTATCACTTTGCAGTCATCACCAAGAAGGGCGGCCCTGTTATTCAGACTTGGACTATCGATCTCAAGAATGGAAATGGCTCTATCAAGAAAGGTGCTGAAGGTTCCGCTGATTGCACTTTTACCGTCCTCGATGATGATGTTATTGCTATGGCCAACAAGACCCTTAACCCTCAACAAGCTTTCATGAGCGGAAAGATGAAAATCAAGGGTAACATGGCTGCTGCCACTAAATTTACTCCTGATCTCCTTCCTACCATGCCCAAACTCTGAAGAGATAGATTTAAATAGCATACTCGTGTTTTGTGTTTGTATCAAATGTCAATTCGAGATTATTTTAAACATACTCACATATTTTAAAGAGAGAGATTGATATCAATTGGTGGACTAACAGAAATGAGATAACAATTGTCAAATAATATTAAAAAACAATAACAAGAAGGTAATATAATCGCAAATTAGAAAAACAAATGTGATAAATCTGAAAATTGTTTAACTTCTTTTTAGATGCAAATTTAGATTCCCCTCCCAAACAATAAAAATTAATATTTTAAGTACTCACTATCTTCGAAGCACTTTATCACTTCAGAAAGTTCAAATTTTTCTTTCTAGAAACACTTCAAAATGATCTGAAATTTTTTCACAATTTTTACGACAGCAAGAAATGAAGACATTTTTTCATTGAAATGTACCAAAATAAAATAAGAAAAAAAATGTGTTTCATTTGTATTAGCAATTAATTAAAAAAATTATTGTTTCAATTGGAATGAAGTTATTATTGATCTCCTCAGCTAATAAAAGTTAAATATTGAATGATAAAAAAATGAAACTAATTAATTGAAAACAAAGCTTGAAATTGAACACAAAATTTAATTATTAGCGGTCTCGGGAAATCAAATCAAAAAGACTTATTGAAAAAATAAAAATTTCTGAAAAAGAAAAAAGACTGATCAATTATTTAGAGAAAGATGCTCGAAAGTAAGAGGTACTTAAGAGTTAATTTTCGTATGTTTTGGATTCTTTATTCCTTAATCTAAATTATTCATTTGGAGTCGTGGTTTTGATTGTTTGTTAGATTATTTCTGAATGGTTTCTTAGAAATGAACAGAGGAAACAAATTAAAAACTGAAAGTGAAGAATAAGAAAGCTCGGTTGACGATGAAAATGGAACTGATATTAAGAAGGAAGAATAAGATGATAGTATTGATCCAAAAATAGAAGTGAAAAATGAAGAAGAAGATGAAGATGAACAAGAATTCAAACCTTTTTTAAAGCGTAAAAATGAAGTTCCAGTTGAAAAAGCTGCAGAGGGCACACTGAACTCGAATAAATAAGTTAAAACATCAACTGAGGAACTGTGAAGATACCTATAACTCCATAAGTGATTGTAGTAAATAACAACACTGATAACGCTGATGATGAAGATGATGAAAATAGTGATATTCACTGGAGATATTTTGAGCATCATGGTGTGCTTTTCCCTGATTATTGGAACAAACATAATGTCAAAGTTACTAATATAATAGTCACCCAATTGAGCTGACTCTTTAATAAGAGGAGATGGCTACATATTGGGCTTAGACTCTTGAATCAAATTGAGAGCACAATCCCACTTATCGCTCAAACTTTTCAATGCACTTCTTAGGAACATTTGGTGCAAATAAATCCAAATATGAATTTGATAAATTCGATTTCTCAGATATTAAGATTCACCTCGAAAAGCAGCGATTCTTGAGAAAAGACCGATCAAAAGAAGACAAGAATGCTGAGAAATCTAAAAAAGAAGAGTTTTCTAATTATTATGCTGGAGCCATTCTCGATAATTATCGTGAGAAAGTTGGAAAATTCATGATCGAACCTCCGACATTGTTCAAAGGCAGGGGAGAGCATCTTAAAATGGGATTGATGACAAACAGAACTCAACCTGAATCTGTAGTCATAAATATCGTTGAAGATGCTCCAGTTCCTAAATGTTCTGTTCCAGGTAAAAAAAATATATTCTTTGATTAACCTATTGAAAAAAAGAACTTTTTTGATTATGTTTTGTTAATTAATTGATTATTTTCTCTGTAAATTCAGGACATGCATGGAGTGAGATTGTCCATAAACATGGAGCAACTTGGCTTGCTAGTTATAAAGATGATTCTGTGAATTATCAATATAAATACATTTTCCTAGCTGCAGAAAGCAGATTAAAAGCAGAAAAAGACAAGAAAATATACGAAAAAGCTAGAAAATTGAAAAATATTATTAATAATATCAACGAAAATTATAAGAGAAAACTTAGAAGTTTCTCAGATTAAGATCGATAACTTGGAACTGCAACGTATCTGATAGATAAATTCGCTTTCAGAGTTGGTAATTAAAAGTCTGAAGAAGAAGATGATACAGTAGGTTGCTGTTCCCTTCGTGTAGAGCATATCTAAATCCTTGATGATTATCATATTGGGATTGATTTTCTGGGTAAAGTGTAATTCATATTGTTAATTTTAAGTCAAAATTCTAAATATTTTTGTGGTTTTTGATATCTTTACAGAATATGACTACATGAGATATCAAAACACAGTGAAGGTCTCTGAAATTGTCTGGAAGAACATAGAACATTTCACAAAGGACAAAAAGACTAAGAGCTATTTATTTGATAAAATAGATGCCAACAATTTGAACGAGTATCTCAAAGGAATGATGGATGGATTAACTGCGAAAGTATTCAGAACATTCAACGCATCCTACACTTTACAGAAAGAACTCGATAAGTCAGATGCTGCTTAAATTGGAAACTTAAACTTGAAAGATAAATTAAGTTTCTACGAGAAAGCTAATTTTTCGTAACGTCGCATTACTTTGTAACCATTAGATTCAAAAGATCAAGAAGAATCCAGCAAGGAGAAGAACAAAGAAGTGCTATTTTAGGCACTTACAAGATATAATACAATGATCCTCGTATCTCAGTGAACTGGTGCAAGAAATGGGAAGTACCTATTGAAAAAGTATTCCCAAAATTTTTAATAGCTAAGTTTGTGTGGGCAATGGAAACAGATCTTGAATGGTCATTCTGAGATTTTCCTATGTATATTTTCTATAATTATTAGTAGATATTTGTTAGCTTTCTGACAAATCTGTGTGCACTAAACAAACATCCATATTTCGGTGAAGAGAATAATATAAAAATCACAATAAATTAAACTACCAATGTTGTGCTGATAAATAAGACAATAATAATCATTATTTTTTATTATTTTTCGCTACAAATTACAAAATCATTGAGGCATTTTAAGTGATTGCTAGATAGAATTTCCTTTATCGATTGGCAGTTCCAGAATATTTTACAGACTTGCATGAATTGTTGTGAGATAGTACCCTGAAGCAGAATTAAGTAAATTAGGCGTGATGAATTTGCATATGAGCTTCACATGCGTGTTCATATCATAAATGAAGCATTTCGAAGAAAAGTAGCTAAAAAGGCTCAGCACATCATCAGCATCGAGACATTTATTTACTGCTATTCCGTGTGCTTTGTAGAACGTATTTACGCAAGAATGAATGTGCTCGCTAGCTTTTACGACCATCTTCATCTTCCCTGCTGGACTCTGCTCAGTTCGAATGTTCATAATATACTTCATACAGCTAAAGTAGCTTTCTTTCTTTAAACGTTCCCAATACAGGTTATCTGGGGTAAAACCTTCAAAAGGAGAGATTTCCTAGGGTATTTTTTCTTATCCATTACTATTATTATTATTATTATTCCCTTTCTCAGCATTTCCACTGCTACTGCTTCCACTGGAAGACGAAATATTTTTTTATTTCTCTTCATTTACAGCACTGATTGTTGCTGGTTCTTCAAAATCTTCATCATTTTCAGTTATTTTGGAGAAAAAATTCTCTCCTGCAGAATATCCTCTTTTCCTCTTATTTCCGTAATTCTCCCTGTCATTGTCATCGAACAAATCAGAGGTATTCTCAAATGAATTAGAGTAATAATGATCCGCAACATTTCTTGGAATCTTCTAGGAAATCTTATTTTTATTCTCTTGATTGTCAATTTATATTCCTATAATATCAATGAGGGCTTGCTCAACAAGATCTCTCTTTTATTTCTTTGTTGGAGATTTATGAGCAACAACTGAAATACTTTCATTCTTACTATCGTCACATCCTAGTTCATTATCACTGTCGAATTAATTATCCTTTTGAGCTGGAATTCTATCTCTTAATTATTGTGTTTATGTTCTTTTTTACTGGTAGTCACATGATGACGATTATTTTTAGTATTATTATTATTATTATTATTATTATTTTACTTATTCTTTCTCTTATTTTTATTGTTCTTATTTGGGTGTTTCATCCAGAATTCCTTCAACTTCTTCTCTTTGTTCTTTATCACCATCAACATCTTCTGTCTGTCTTTGATCTTCTTATTCTGTTATTTAAAATGAAATCTTCGTTTAATCTCCATCTTATCTAACTAGCTTTGAATTGGACTCATTGCTAATTGTTTTATTCCCTTTATGTGGGCTTAAACAAAGCGAATCCTCTTCTGGAATCAAACTATCATCCTTGTTGTAATACTTAAGTGTTTTTTCATTCAAACAGAATTTATCTGAAACATAAAAATCCTATGGTTTCCAATCTAGCAGTTTAGCCATCATTCCACGCAACCTCTATTCTGCTAATAAATCCTCTAATCTCGTTAAGTCAAACAGTATCTTATAAATCTTGGTGTTCTTGAAGATTTAAGAAGTCACAAAGTTAATCATGTTATCCTTTGTGAAATGTTCTGGAACCTAAGGAACTTCCTCGGAAATACTTTAATAGTCTCTTTGCAGATTGTAGAATAAACTCATGGTCTCTTGCATCACCCTTACAAACTATTATACTTCTCCTATTGCTCTATTTGATATTTCTAACTCTTCTGGATTCAATTTCTCCATTTCTCGTTCATCTCGCTGTCCATCATCATTTATCACATGTGGATGAGATGAATCATCTTAAACTCCTCCAGGGATATGCTAACTACTAAACCCTTCTTTTCGTAAGTCAGTTAATCTCTCTGTCACTCCGCTATACGCAGCAACGAAAACCTCAACAAAAACTGACATAACATATCCTAGAACATGATTTTAATCTCTAAAATGTTTCGCTATCACATCTGTTTTTAGCACGTACAACTCTAGAGCATCCACAAGTTCTTTTGTCATATTTGATTTCTCTTAGCGCTGAAAAAAGAAATCAGGGAACACATATGAGTGGCTAGAACTCACAGAAGTAAAACTTTCACGTAGATTTCCAGTATTTAGGCTGTAGCTGCTCAGAATGGAAAGTTTTCTGTTGAGAGTATTGTTACTGGAGATTTAGATGACGCTGTTGGTGTCTGAATTAGGTTCTTCTTCTATTAACTCAGATTGGTTGAAGAGTTTGCGATATTTATCTTGTATTGACAGAGGTTCACGTTCTCTCTTTTTTCTTTTTTGGTTATGTTTGCTATTTTTATTGCCACTCGTCAAAGGGGTCTTTCCGACTGAGGGGGAAGGCAAAACAAAACAAAAAATTAGTTAAAACTTTAGTATTCTTATGTCTATTAAGTTTTACAATGATTTTTAAGAGTATTATGTTTGATAAACATGAAAGTTTTCTTCATCTTTTGGACAAATATATTTAATAAAATAAGCATTGTTTACCAAGACCCTAGCAAGCAAAGACTTCTTTCTAATAGAAAGACACTGGGTATCCCATGTATTTTTTTAACTAGTGCAAGATTTGCGAAGGCCAATTGTATCTAGAAGATAGCTCCTCGCACTATTCTTTCAAGTAAATCAGCCATTCTTCTGGCTCCTTTTTTAAATTCAAAAGTTCATGGATTGTGACAATGCTTTTCATAATGCATTTTAATAATATTTACTTCTCTGACACGATCATGCTGGCAAAGGGCTATCACACTAAATCGAGGAGGAGACTTGTCGATTCTTTCTTTTTTAAGTTTGAATCCAGAGGATCTTTAAGTAGCCGCATTTCCCATGGAGAAATTATTCTTTTTGTACTTGCTTTTTTTCGTTTATTAAAATCTGCAAATAATTCAATTGTATAGAAAAGTTTATTCGCAAACAAACAAAAACACAACAAAGCCATATAGTAAACTATTGCGGGAAAGATATTATTCTAGCTGGATGATTAGTGAGAGAGATATATGCTCTGAAACGATTTATATCCTCGCAGAGTTGTAAAATAAGTATTTTTATTTTTTACACAAAATACTTTCTAAGAAAGGATTCTGTTAATTATTTTTCTCTTGTTGGTTAAATATTTGAAAGATTGCTCATAGGGGTTGCCATGAAACATCAATGTAAATTGGATGTATTGCTTTTAAAAGTTAAATCTGTGGATTGTGGATTTGTAGTTTTGAAAAAAATTCTATTCAGTTTATTTCAACAAAAAATGACAAAAATATTATTAAATAATAGTGATGTTTAATCAAGTAGATTTCTTAGAAATTTGAAAGAAAAGTGATGGTTTATTCTTTAATTAGCATCATATGATCGTATCTGCTTTAGATCAGAAACTGAAGATTTGAAGAGGGGATATCTCTTTTTAGAGGCAGAATTTAAAAAATCTTTGATCTTCACAATAAACATAAGATTAATTGGAAATTAGAAACACCATTCAGTGAAAGAAAAAAAGGTTTAGAAAGATAAAATGAGTGACTTCTCTTTGACAACATTCAGTTCAACAGGTAATTGTTGCATGGATTCATTTATTCTTTTCTAGGCACATTTTTCATTTCAGACTCAATTTGGGCATAAGGGGATGAAAATCTTCTTAGAATATTATTGCTATTTCTAATAATATTTTTGGATTATCTAGGCAAGTTGAATCAGATCGAATTCGCTTAAAAAGCAGTTGAGAATGGAGAGACTTGTGTAGGTATAAAAGTTAAAGATGGCGTGGTCATAGCCGTTGAGAAGAAGCTAAATTCCGTTCTTGTTGACGAAACAAGTTTCAAGAAAATTCAGCGACTTGGTGACCACATTGGTGTTTCTTATGCTGGAATCGGTCCTGATTTCAGAGTTCTCAATTAAAAGGCGAGAAAAACAGTGTAGAAATATTGGCTGCAATATCGAGAGAAGATTTTCGTAGAGTCTCTCTGCAGATAAACAGCTAGCACAGTTTAAGAGTTCACTTAATCTGGTGGAGTTCGTCCATTTGGAGTTTCTCTCCTCGTAGCAGGATATGATGAAGAAGGTCCACATTTATATTAACTTGATCCATCTGGTGCCTATTATGGATGGAAAGCTACAGCAATCGGAAAGAATTATAAAAACGCCAAGACTTTCCTTGAAAAAAGATACAATCCTGACAGAAGCATTCAAGATGCTATCCATGATGCCCTCTTGACACTCAAAGAAGGATATCAAGGTAACATTATAATATTTCAAATGACAAATCATACTGTTTTTTTGCACTATTTTACAGAATATTTGTAAAAATGTAGCAAAACAAATCAATGGTTTCCAAATAATTATAATTTCTACTAAAAATAATATATTTTTTTGAAATAAATTAATACTACAGGCACAATGGACTGCACAAATGTTGAAATCGGGTACATTGACAGTTCTAAAGTATTCTAGATTCTCACTCCTGAGAAAATCAAGGATTATCTTGAGATCATCTAGTGAACAAGGCAGCCAATACAGAAACAATGGGATTAAATCAACAACAACAAAAAATGGAAATATGAAAAACTAAGATAGAAAGAATTGATTTAATTTCTTTTTTGTGTATCTTTAAGTCTTTG
>Ga0302271_10005017_pt1 | contig 10258 bp, 4 predicted proteins | sample III_Bog_N1_1_FD_198767 | JGI IMG/M metagenome (GOLD analysis project Ga0302271, IMG submission 198767) | Peat permafrost microbial communities from Stordalen Mire near Abisko, Sweden - III_Bog_N1_1 | ecosystem: Environmental > Terrestrial > Soil > Wetlands > Peat | place: Sweden: Abisko... | reverse complement strand
ACTTCACGTCTTATTAATGCTGCAGGAATTTATCCTGGTTACCAGCATAAAAGATCCATTTATTGAGTTAAGTTTGCGTTTCTTCAAACTATTTGAAATCATGTTCCCAAAAAGAAAGATTTTTTAGTTATAAAACTCTCTTCCCTTAAAATATGAGAGTTATTATCCAAACAAAATAGTTATTGAATTCCTTTTCATTCTCAGTTGGAATTATTACACATGAAAGACATACGATTTCCTCAATTATGAAGATCGATTATTTAAAAAAAGGATTTAGAACAAATTAGACTAAGGCTAGTCGTATTTTCACTTTATCTAAGGAATTATTTTTCTAGTTCAAAGGTTGATTTCATTTGACATTGTGTAATTGTTAGGATAGCAGAAAGCAGCGATTGAATGCTAGAAAGGAATTCGTCTTGGAAGATCAATAAAAAATTAATTTTAGCAAATCTTCCCATCTTTTGTTAAGAAAAAGAATAAAAACAAACAAAGAGATAATCTCATCCTTCTTCTTTTTTTCTTCATAACAATAAAAAGCCTCTATTAACTCAACCCTATTGACCTTTGTTAGCTGTTTTTATCAGTAGTTGTAACATAATATCGCTCTGTGGTTAGCTTTCCTTAATTAATTTCTGTGTCGGGGGGTTTTCAAGATAATATCGAAGTAACCAATTAGATTAGAGAGTTAGGCATTTGTAATACTTCAGGTTTTCTTCTTCTTTTTGAACCAATAAGCTTAAAGTGATAATATTTCATGTGATAAGTGGCAATGCTGAAAATAATTTATTTTATTTCTTTTTCGAAGATGATAATCTTAAATGAATGGGTGCGCTAGCTAGAATTCCATAATGAATCAAGACTCTTTCACTTGTGAGTAACATTAAACTCACTTTTGTTGACACTATTAATTTGATAATAAGGTTAAGCAAATACTTTATTGATAATCTCTAAAAATTCAGCTGTCAAAGATATTTATTTATGAGAGTGGTTTTTTTTATTATTATTGGCATCACTGAAGAAAACAAAAATGTTTGGTTTCTTTCATTTCAGTAATCTATTTCATCTCCTCCCAGAGCTCTAATTTATACTTCTAGATTATCTAATGTCTATCTTTAGAGATAAATAAAAGATTGTGAAAGAGTTTACATCAAGAATTCGCTTGCTCGTAATTATCCTTTAAAATTTCGTTCTATTATTTTTATTGTTTTTATAATATCAAACTTAATTCTATTTTCATTGAGATATACTTATTTTTACTTGCTCTCTGTCTTTGAAGAGTTTTTAAATATAATAGTGAATATGAACTGATATTACTAGAATGTTTGTGTTCAATTTATAGAAGCATAAATTAGTTTTTTTAATAATGTTGTCATTATTGCATAGTAGTCTTTAAACTTGAAGAGATTATCTGAAATATTTTTTAAACATCTCCCTTAGTTATTTTGGAAGAGGTGCTCTTTTAAAAGTAGCTTTTTTGAGTATAAGTAAGGTTAAAAATTTGCGATTTTTAAGGACGATCAGAATAGAAAACACACATTATCTTGTCAGCAATTTCATATTATTTTCAAATTTAAGATTCATTTTTCTGTGTTGACCTTAAGAAAAACAAACAAATAATTAATATTATGATTTTATTAACTAATTATTGTAATTCTTATTAACTTAAAGAAAACAATTTCAATAAAGGAGCGATTAATATCAGTATTGTTGTTTTACATTTGTAATTTGTTGCAAGGCCAAAAATATTTAAGACTGATGGTTTTATGGGAAATGAAAATAAAAGAAACTTGTTTTCTTTATTTGTTTTGAAGATATCAAAAAACAGCAATTCCAATTTTGCAAGTAAAAAATGAAATACATTATGCAGAAAAAAAAGGATCAAAACTAAGAAAAAGAAACATTAATCTCAAATGAAAAAACAGTAACAAACCAAAAATAAGTTATTTTTATTTTTTAGATTTAATATTATTTCATATTGATTTGGATAAGTCTATCCGTAGTCTTGTGTTATTTTTATTTTACGTAGGATTGAAACAGTCACCGAAATTAACATCATCAAAGACAAAACATAAATTAATATTATACAATAACAGCAAAAGAAAATAAAAAATTAGATTGGTAAAAACAGAAAAAGACTCAAATTGAATCAAAAAAATGAGCAGTACTGAAGCTGAAAGACAAAAGTATAAGAATAATACTAATAATCCAAGATAACTTGAGGGTCAAGGCTATGAAGATCCAAAAGCACACCCTTAATAAAACAATGATGATCCAAGTAAAGCTCTTCCTAGATAATCATAACAGCAGCAGTAGTAAGTTAATCCTAGCAGTAACTCTAATGTACCTAAAGAATAGTAGGGAAATTAATAAATGGAAGGAAAAAATGAGGAAAATAATGAAAACTACTCATAAGATCCATAATCAGTTGGTAATCAGGGATAGCCATAACATATTGAACAACAATCTACACAAAATTCCAGATAATAACAATAATAGTCCAGCCAAAAACAGAAATCTAAATAATAATAATAACTCCAATCAACTTAAAAACAATAGGAAGAGGAATAAGGTCCATCTGAGTTAGATGATTTAATAACGATTGAGGTATGCTAGAATTGTAAAGAACACGAATGGTGCACTTAGCATAACGTAGCGAAGTACAACGCGATTTTTGAGCAGATTAAAGCTGCTGTAGAATCAAATCCAGATCATATATTAAGAGTACTTCGAAATGTCAATCCCAAAAAGCCTACACAAGAGATAGCCCCGAGAAGAGGAGCATTTGAGATCATGCATAAAGGAGTAGTGGTATACTCGAAGATAAATTCGACTCTCTTCCCGAATCCTGCTGTGATTAACTAGCGAATTAGCAAATTTTTCGAAGATAAGTAGAATCAAGTTGATTTAACAAAATATGCTAATTCATCTGAGAAAAAGTAATTACCTCCTCCTAAACCACGTGATCCAGCAGCAATCTATGGGACTTACTATGTGGCGATTCAGAAAGAACACGAAAGAAAGATAAGAGAAGAGAAAGAAAGGGAAGAAAAGAGGATTTAAAAATAACTTGAAGATGAAGAAAAGTAAAGATTATAAGCCATTGCGGAAGAAGAAGAGAGAGAGAAAGTATTGAGAGAAGAAGAGGAAGAAGTGAGAAGATAGGAGGAATAAAGAAGAATTGAATACGAGGAGAAAGAAGAAAGATTAAGATTAGAAGAGGAAGAGAGGTAGAGATTGAAAGAGGAAGAAGAAGAAAAGGAGAGACTTGCAGCTGCAGAAGCTGAATAATAACAGCAGTAGCATTAGGGAGATCAATAATAAGGATAAGAAGAATAAACTAAGAAAGTTATCCAACAACACTGAAAAGAGGCTTAACTGTAGCACCAATGAATGACATTAGGAAATAATCTAATTTCAGATTTAAAAAATCTATTTCTTGAGTTGACGAGAAGAAAGCAGGAAGGAATATGATTGTTTGTTTATTTTGTATTTTTTGGGCTGTTGTATTTTTTTTAAATTTTTCATTACAAGTCCTTAAAGAAAAAAGGAAATGATTGGCTGAAAACAAATACCAGATAAGGGAAATCAATAATAAATTAAATTAACAGAGAAGAGAAGAAAAGAAATAGCAGAGAGAGGAAGGAGGAAAATTACAATACCTTGCAAAAATTCAATATGATAGCTGACGATTTCGAAAGTGAGTTCTATGACACTACCTTGGATAAGTTCGAGACGTATGAATAGTATCTCGATGAGCACATCACAGAAGAAGACATGTTTTACCTTGAAGACAGAGAACTAGCTAGATAACTTCGAGAGTAGAATAACCACAACGCAAAGGCTGAAATCTTAACTAGAGAATAATTTGAAGCCAAGAAAGAAGCCGTCAAAGAAGCTCGCAGCAACTAAAATAAAGATAAAACTAAAAGTCTCGCTCACACGGAAGTTAAAAATAAAGCTGCTTTGGAGAAAGATGATTTCTTAAAGGCGCTTGCTGCAAGAGAATAAGATGTTCTAAATGGAAAACTGCTGACAATTATCTTCATTAGATTTTAGTCAAAGCATTCAGAGATATCTGGATATATTGATTATGCACATCGACTGAAAACAGAAGATTTCAAGCCATATTTTGAGGGAAGAAAGAAACTACTTCCTAGGACTACTGATTTGTCTTATTATAATTGGAAGACAAGTATGTGTGTGTCGAATGATTCTCCCAATTTTAAAGTCGACGCTAACAGTCAATAGTAAGCGCTTTTATTTAGAAACAAAAGAGACAGGAAAGTTATCAACGTTGATCCAAAGAAAAAAGAAGAAGACAACACGAAGAGAATTGAAGACATCAAATCAGATTATTATAAATAGATTGTGCTTTATGATCACTACACAAGGAGAAAAAATTGAAGAAAATGTGATGATAACATAATTGCAATCTATTTAAGGTGAAAAATGATGAATATCCTGAATGTTTGGAATTTATTAATATGTTTGAAAACAAGGAATATTTTTTATGGCTTTTATATCTGAAAATGCGGAAAAGAATTGGGAAAAGTACAGATAAATGAAAAAATTGCTTAAATCATTGTTGCCCTGAAATTATTCATCTTATTAGAACTAATAAATTTATGAACTTTTTCTTTTCTGAATTTTTATGATGGAAGATTTGTGACCCAAAACACTCTTTATGTATATAAACACTAATAAGGAAAATTGGTTTAATTTGCTAAAAAGAATTAAAAAAATGGTGATCATTTTCAAAAATTTAAAGATACTTTATTTTTTTTACTATTTCTATCGTTTTTATACTACAGTTCGATTATTTCAACTTTTAAATGACTTAATTAGTTCAACAGTGATACAATTGAATAAGTAAAAAGATTTCATCTTATTTTAATTTAATTTTTTTTTAACGATTTATTTATATGTAGGTAGATGTGGATCCTCAAGAAAAAATGATTAATCGTCTCTAATTGAAGTTACAAAAATTCATTCTTATTTTGGTTTTCTTTTGATTGGAAATTGAAATTATTACTAATTATCTTCTAATCTAACAAATATAAAAAAGCAAAATTATAATATAAAGAAACAAACCATCATTCTTCCTACCTTTTAGCATTGCGATACAAAAATTTTTTCTTTCTCATATTATTAACTCAAAAAAGAACCCATTATTATCAAGAAATCACTTTATTTTTAAAGCAATTTTTAAAAAAATCATTGAATGAAAAAAGGTGAAAAAGGGGGGTGGGGATAAATAAACATTAAATGAGCTGGTTACAGGATAGTTCTAATAGTGCTCAGGATAAAAAATATGAATTTTCAAGTAGTATTTTGAAATTGAACTTTTTTTGGAGATTCAACCAATGTAACCAGCCAAAAGTTCATGAGAGAGAGCTCCTACTCATAGATGCAAGTGATTATTTAGTGGAGAATAAATAAGAACAATTTTAAATAGTTTTTTAAGATTTTTACCTAGTTTTTTCTCAATTCAAATTATCGAGATAATAACTTTTTAGTTAATCAAAAAAAAAGAGAGCTTAAAAAGACAATCGTAGTGATTCAGAAAAGAAAAGAGAACCTAAGAATATTAATCAAGAATGATCTCAACTCCATTGTCAGAGAACATTTCTGGAGGGTTTGGGAGTGCTTTGTAGCAAGATTCTCTCATGAAAAATATGAACCCCGCAATCGACGCAATTTATAGAATCAAGAAAGCTGCTAATTCTGGAGATAATATGAATGCTAGCATGCTTCTCAGCAACAAATCTAACACTCTCTAGAACATTAACAATCTAGATGAAGACCTTCAAGAAGATGAGGAAGATGACGGGGTAAATCTCGAAGAGAGGAACGAGAAACTCGCTTAGATCGTGAAGCGGATAAATCTCATGAAAGATGAAAAACGTGCAAGAGATTTAACAATGAATCTTCGAACCAGATTGCTGAAGAATCTGGATGCCAGGAAGTTCGCTCTTTTGAGTGATGCTACTGCACATTATGATCCAAAAAATTACATTGACTAAATAGAAGCAGCAGAAAGGAAGAATCAAGCTGAATATTTGTTGTAAAAGTAACTACTACAACAGCTGCAGTAGCAGGAGTTTGCTCAAAAAGAGTAACAATAGCTCGAAGGAATCTGCCATCTAAATTAAGTGAATATAGAGCAGAAAATAGCTATTAATAGCATGATAAAAGACAAAAACGAAAATGAGTCAACATAGATGAATAAAAAATAAAGGAACAGCAAAATCGAAATACTTTCACAATCTCAAGCCACTGTCAAAAGCAACATTCCTTCTTCCTAGCCAAAAAGATAGTCCTTATAATTAATCCAAACATCTTTTTCTAAATGGAGTAACAACCTAACATCTTGGACAAGGGGTTTTAAATTATAATTAACTTCCCTCATGCACGCAATCCCTATTGTGTATCCCAGCTCTGTTGCTAAGTTAATCTGGGATTTCATCAACATGATTGTCATAATAGTCAATTTATTTTTAGTCCCAATCACTGTGATTTTCGAGTTTAGCTATTTATCAATTCTGTCAAGAGAAATCATTTACATCATGGCGTACATCCTAGTCTTAGATATTATCATCAACCTCAATACAGGATTCTTCAAAAAAGGCCAAGTTGTGAAGAATCACTATGACATTTTCATAAACTACTGTGCGCACAATATTTTCACTGATATGTTTGCAGTTGCTCCTTTTGTTATGTAACTGTTCACAGAGATCGGAATGCACTTGGACGATTCAGAATCGAATTATTAAGATTCTTGGCTGGCGTCTAATTATATGAAAGTTCTGAAGCTTTTCTTTTTCTTGAAAACTAAGGCTTTCAGTTAGATTATTAAGAAAATCGAAGAAAGGTTTAATCTATCACATAGTGTGGCTAACTTGCTTTAACTAGTGAAACTGCTCTTCACAATAATACTGATTAATCACTTGTTTGCTTGCCTGTGGGTGTTCGTAGCGAGGAAAGAGCAAGAGGCATAATATGAGGAAACTTGGATGTCCTATGCGAAAATAGAGAATTCAAGTTGGTAAAGTCAATATCTTACTGCGTTCTATTTCACAACTGTGACAATGATCACAGTGGGATATGGTGATATCTTGCCGAAAAGCAACCTAGAAATGGTGTTGTGTGTGATTACGATGATGATAGCTTGTGGAGTGTTTGGTTACTCTTTAAATGAAGTTGGGTAGATTTTCAGTTCATTCTTTGCAGTTGATAACTAAATTAAAGCAAAAATCTTAACAATGCAACGATTTATGAGTAAGAAAGGGATTAACTAGAAGCTTTAGTATTAGATTAGGGAATATTTAGAGTATTACTGGAGAGAATCAGCAGAAATGAATTAGGAATAAGAGTAACTGATCATTGAATAATTAAGTGATTTTCTGAGGAATAAATTATTGTTTGAAGCGAATAAAATTGCTTTGAAAGACTCACCTATCTTCAAAGGTACATAGCATGCAAATGCTGGCTAAAAATGTTGCTTTTTGAGTTCTGTTTATTTATTATTTTTTTTGCATAAAATACTACTACAAATAATAAAAATTATTTTCTTTCCTTTCTTAGGTAATTTTTCCAAAGACGTAATCGAACAGACAGTGCCTCTAATAAAAGAGATTAAGTTCTCGCCTGAATCATTTATTTGCTAGAAAAACATCCAAGATGATTAGGGGATTTATTTCATTGAAAATGGTTCAGTGGAGATAATTTTAAACCCAAAATCGAAGCATCCAAAATCCTTACTAACTTTGAATCGCGGAGATTCATTCGGAGCACACACGTTCTTCAGTGGATTGCCAAGGATAAACAATATTCGATCGAAGGAATTCACGACAGTTCTCAAGATCAGAAGAGCTGATTTTATAAATCTTGTCTAGAACTACTTTGAAGATCATGAGAGTTTCTGTGCTATCAGAGATTCCATAACATTTTTAAATGATTATACGAAGATTGGGGAGAAATGTTAAAGTTGTTCGTCATACAGACATGAAGTCAACACTTGCTAATACCTGCATTTTCTCCCGAACAAATAGCGAGTTATAAAATTTTTCAATGAGGAATAAAATGTTTAGAATCCAAAAAGAAGCTCATTTCCTAGAAGAATCGCTCAATAGTCTTCAAAAATTAACTTTAAATCGTCTCTGTCGAACTTTCAATATGTCGTTTCTTAAGCTCTGTAGTAAGTTTAAAATATTTTTTTAATATTTCTAAGAGATTTCTTTAAATATTATGGATTGTCTTTCCTTCTTAAAATAGGTTTTAAGAGGATAACGAATCCTTTTTAGAATTGGAACAAGATGAAGAAAATGAAGAATTATATGCCCCAAGTATGTTTAATACAGCTGATTCATTTGAAGAAACTGAAAGAAACTAAGAAGATGTCCAGGTGGCTATTTTGAGTTCAAGAAATATTGAAATAGCAAAGGCACTTGAAGGAAAAGTTGAAGGAGGAGGGGGATTAAGAGGAGGTGATGATAACTTTGATCATACAAATAGTTAAGAAATTTCATAAGGAACTCATTTAGTAGATGTCATTGAAGAATCAGAAGAAGCTGAAAATGTTGATTTTCCATAAAAATAAAAAATTCTGTCTAGAAATCAATTAAATTCAAGTCACAGTAGCCTATTGTATCATAAGAAAACAGAATCAAAAAATCTTGCAGATGGAACTAATTTTTATGATAATACCGAGCTTAATCCAGATGACATCAAAGGCATTTAAAGCGCTAAAAACAACAGCACCTTGAGAGGAGCAACAAAAAGAATTGTAAATGTCAACAAACTCTATGACTGGATCGGTCACAGTCACAAGACAAAACATATCCCCAAAACTCCATCTGAACTCACAAGTTCTTATCAGTATTAATAATAAAGAATTATCATAAAATGCCTGCAAAACATTGAATAATTTTCTAATTTTGATTCCTTTTATTTTGTTTTCAGAAACAAGGCAATGTTTTAGAAGAAGAATACGATGGCTAGGAGTATCAGTAGAGTTAACTAAACTAAGCTCATGTCGACATAATTTAACAAAAATTCCTTCAAGAATTCACTAAACAATGCTGCCATCAATCATGACCAAAATCAATATGAGGATATTCTCAAGCAACTGCAGGTGTTAATAGTCAATCAATAATGCTAAACTGAACAACAACTAGGGAATAATTTCCTAAATTCAAATCCAGAACCAGAAAAGAATGACATATTCCTACATTTTGATAGGATGAAGGCGTTTGTTAAATATAATCCTAGGTATAACTACTCGAGCATAATATCTAGGATAAATTAGATTCTTGATTCAAAATCCATCAAGAAAAGAACAAATAAGAAAAATGAAAAAACAATTAAAATTAATAAAAACTAACAATTACAACAGAAAGCAGCTCTCCCGAATAAGAAAGATTCGATCGCATCTATCATCGAAAATCGCAGGGTCTCCAAATTCTCCCCAATCCCATCGTAGTTCTAGCAGATTCAACTTTAAATCAAAAAGAGTTCGCTTACAGATTCCCCAGATGGATCACCTTCAGATAATATGATTTTAAATGCCCTCACAGCAAATCAGGACATCATCAAGGATAAAATTAATGATAGCTTCTCGATGAATTAGCCTGAACTCACGACTGCAAGAAAGTAAAATTATTAATAATATTTTACCTTTTAATGTAGTTTAATGCAACTTTTTTTGAAAGTGAATTGCTGCAGAACAACATAACTGTAAACAATAATGAGAGCAATTATTTTAAGAATGGAGCATACAATGGATCAAATTAGCAACTCTTCGTTCTGAATAGTCCATAATATGGGAAAGAAGGGGCTTTATCGGAGTCAAAATTAATAATTTTCCCTTTGAACGAAGATCCTCTGAATTAAGAAGAAAGATAAAATTCCAAGAAGCTATCTTTCAACAACGAGGCACTGTTCTTCGATGATGAATCATATCAGCCTAGTTTTCAAATATTACCTAACTATAGTTTAATGAGACCTTCTAATCTGCGACTTAGATAAGCAGAAGATAATTGATAATATGATGAAAAGTTATCTATGGGTAAATTGCTCAATATCCAACAAAAAAAAGGTGTGTCTTATTTTTAAAGAAAACCTTAAAATCAAAATTTTTATCAATATGTTTTTGGCTTCCCTGAGGAGTCTGGTTGAAAAAAATTAATTAAATTGTTTTTTGGCTCCTTTGCAGTTCTAGTTCCAGAAATCAGTTTTTTAAATGAAAATAAATCAAATT
>Ga0302271_10005014_pt1 | contig 10261 bp, 4 predicted proteins | sample III_Bog_N1_1_FD_198767 | JGI IMG/M metagenome (GOLD analysis project Ga0302271, IMG submission 198767) | Peat permafrost microbial communities from Stordalen Mire near Abisko, Sweden - III_Bog_N1_1 | ecosystem: Environmental > Terrestrial > Soil > Wetlands > Peat | place: Sweden: Abisko... | reverse complement strand
TATCTGGGGGAAAGAAGCCGGAAGATCAGAGATCCATTTCTCATTGCATCTGGCGAAATGCAGGCTGTTTCCCGAATATGTGGTTTGAAATGTCAGTCTGTATGTCCTGTCTGCCTGAGGTAACTGTCTGTCATAGCTGAATTCATTCTTTACCCACAGTATAATTGCGAGCGAACAGGCAAAAGCAATTGTTAGTCCGATAATATTCAGTAACGGATAGCTTTTATCCCTGAGAAGATTCCTGGTTATTAGTTTGAAATTAATATACATCTTTTCTATTTGTTTTTTCTGCCCCTTTCCCTGACTTTTTCAGGCAGAGACAGGGGGCAGGCGGTTATTCATACCGTAAAGCTTCGACTGGGTTCCTCGTCGCTGCCCTCCAGCTCTGCAGGCTCACTGTAAGCAATGCTATAGCTAAAGCCATAAGACCCGATACCAAAAATACCCACCAGCTTATACTGGTCTTATATGCAAAATTCTGAAGCCACTTATGCATGGCAAAATAGGCGAGGGGACAGGCAACAACGAAAGCAAGGCTTATCCATTTTACAAAATTTTTATTAAGCAGAATCATTACTTCCGGTATAGTTGCCCCGTTCACTTTACGCAGGCCAATCTCTTTTGTTCTTCTTTCATTCATGCTAAGAGATAAACCCAGGATGCCGAGAATACATAAAAAGATTGTTACTACAGCGAACAGGAAAAACAGGTTCATTGCCTTGTATTCTGTCTTGTAATACCCTGTGATCATATCCTTCAGAAACTCATATTCAAAAGGCTGGCCGGGGAATATTTTTTCCCAGCTTTGATCCAGCCTTTTCAGATCGCCCGGAAGAATACCCGATTTCCCGGTAAATGCAGATGATTCGAACTTAATATTTACAACTCGATAATCGCCAGGGTTACTGTAAAATACACAAGGTCTGATTTTACCATGCAGAGACCCTGAATGAAAATCCTCAACCACACCTTTGATGATAGCCCCATCTCTTCCAACACCTGGCATTTTTAAACCTATCACATCATTTGGATCAGTGAAACCGGTTTCGGTAAGAAATTCTCTGTTTAATAAAACAGTGGCGGATGTATCTTTTGAGGTAAAATTGTGTCCCGCAACAAGTTTAAAGGAATATAGGTTCAGGTATGAAGAATCGATAGACTTCAATTCTGCGTCAACGTCTTTTCTTTCATTATTTCTGAATATACTGAAACTGCTCCATTGCCGATTCTCTGCTGGTGCAACTGAGCTGAAACTCACTCCTTTAATACCGGGGAGTCCTGACAATTCACCAGTCAGGGCAGATAGATTATATTTCATATCCGGCAGTCTTGCAAGTATTACATTTTCAGTATTGTATCCAAGATTTTCATGGTTTATAAAATAGATTTGTTTTACAACGAATAGAGTACCTATTATTACCGACTGTGCTACAACAAATTGCAAAATAACACTGACTTTTCCGAATAGATTCTCATTCCCCGAATTACGGGAATCACTCTTCTTTAATAAGTTGGATAATGAATTGAGATTCAAATTAAAGATTGAAAAAATTATTGAAAGAAACCCTCCGAGAAACAATAAAACAAGAATGAATAAAATTGATGCCAGTCCTATCTTTGGAAGATATCCCTGAGGAATATCAATAAAGACATTAAAAGTCCTGAGAATGGGTAATGCCAGCTGCAGACTTAATAAAAGAGCCACGAAATTGACAAGCAGGGCTTCTGAGAAAAACTGGAGGAATATATGTGCGGGTTTGCTACCCAGAATTAATTTTAAGGCAATCTGTTTTCTTTGTTTGAAGCTTTCGGCCAGGAAGAAATTACTGTAGTTAAAACATGCAATCAGGTAAATAAATGTACCGATCAGCGAAATAGCGAGTAGTAAACCACTGCTTACAGTTCGGTTATTATAATTCCCGAATTCACTCTCCTTATGGACCTTAGAGAGTGACTGAAGCTTGAACAGTCTTCTTTCAGCCATATCTCCATCTGCGTGTGGTTTATAAATATCCTTAAATTTCTTTTCAATTGATTTAACATCACTATTTTTATTAAGAAGAACATAACACTCATAGTAATCTGAAAGAGAGCCCCAGTCTGATAATGCGTTGGGATAAATCGCTTCATAAAATGTAGATATCGATGCAATTATCCTGAAGGGGAAATCAGTATTAACCGGAAAATCTTCGATGACACCTTCAATAGTAAATTTTTTGCCAAACATGAATATATCCTTACCGATAGGATCCTGATTCAGGAAGAATCTGCCAGCTGTTTCGCTTGTGATCACTGCTGCGAATGGTTTATCGAGTACCTGAGGTCCTGATCCTTTAAGCCATTTGAGTCCTTCTTTCCCGTAATCAAATACTTTGAAAAATGACTGGTCAGTGAGAACAAGTCCATCATTTAATACGAATGATTTTCTGGTTGTCGTATCCGCTCCCGGAAACTCAATCTTCTGACCACTCAGATAGAACATAGGTACCACTTCCTGCAGCTCAGGAATCCCCTTTTTTATTTCTCCTGGGAATGGGAAATGTACTCCAGTCCTGTATTCAAGACCACCGTTAGTATATTCTATTCCGGAGGTGACTCTTACGACTCTGTATATGTTTTTAGCCTTGGTGTGATCGTTATCAAAGCTGAGTTCGTAATTGATTTTAGTATATATTATCAGGCAGCTCGTCAATCCGATCACAAGCCCCGCAAATATCAGAAAATTAGATTTATAATTTCTTGATATTCTTCTTACTGCCACTTTAAAAGTCTGTCCCTTCATAATTCAACAATATTAATGTTCTGGTTTATATTACTAATCTGATGTTCAATAGTTCGACATATTTTCACTCTGGTTTTTGCCCTACTTCCATGTTTTTGCCCCTTTCCATGTTTTTGCCCCGTTCCATGTTTTTGCCCCCATGCTTTTGCCCCCCTTCCCTCCTAAAGGGGGGTTAATTTCCGGCTCGTCGGTTGCATTTCAGTAAAATACACCGAATTTTCTCCCCTTTAGGGGAGATGCCGCGAAGCGGCAGAGAGGTTTTATCTTTCAAAACAGATTCCATGTTTTTGCCCCCCTTCCCCCCTAAAGGGGGGTAATTTCCGGCTTGTCGGTGGCATTTCAGTAAAATACACCGAATTTTCTCCCCTTTAGGGGAGATGCCGCGAAGCGGCAGAGGGGTTTATCTCTCAAAACAGAATCCACTAAAATAATCAGGCGGGTCTGCATTACTCATACCTCAGCGCATCCACAGGATTCCTTATCGCTGCTCTCCAGCTCTGCCAGCTAACAGTTAATAAGGCGATTCCGGTTATCAGCAGACCGGCTAAAGCAAAGACCCACCAGCTTAATTCTGTTTTGTAGGCAAATGTCTGCAGCCATTTATAAACACCATATCCTGCAACCGGACATGCAATCACAAAAGCAATGAGGATCCACCTGATGAAATCTTTATTAAGCATACTTAGAATTTCAGACACCCTGGCTCCGTTTATTTTGCGGACACCTATTTCTTTAATTCTTCGTTCTAAATAAAAGGTAATTAATCCAAACAAACCAAGCAACGAGAGAAAAATAGCCAGCACAGCAAAAATTCCGATAATTTTTGAGAGGCGTTGTTCCTCAATATAATTCTTATAGTATGTTTCCCTGACATTGAGGTAACTAAAAGGTAGAGTAGGATAAATTATCTCCCATGTTTTTTTCATTAATTCAATTGTTTGCTTCTCATATTGGGGAAGTATCCGGAAAGTTACAAAAGCCGGGAAATTATTCTGTAATCCGTACCGGTATATCATTGGTGGAATAGGTTCTTTTAGTGTATTGGGGTGAATATCTTTAAGAACCCCCACAACCGGATCATTGTCACCGTTATAATTGAGCTTTAAAAATTTACCGTCAATGTTCTTCCATCCCAGCTTTCGCATTGCCGTTTCATTAATTATAAAGGCATTATTGTCAGTGCCGTATTTTTCAGAGAAGAACCGTCCCTCTGAAATGTCCACACCGAATACCTTGGTGAAATTTTCATCTACTGTAGTGGAAACTACAAGACATTCATTTATAACAGCATCAGTTGGGTTGACTGTAAAGGAATTATTGAAATAATAACCGGGAATATTCTCTGTAATACTTCCTGTTGTTAAGCCATATACTTCTCCTTGTTTTTCGAGTTCTGTTTTATAGATTTTCGCTTTATTGAATCTCTCTGACTGGTTCATATCCCCATAAATCAAATTGACGGAGATAAGGTTATTGTTATCAAATCCAAGATCAGCATTTTTCATATATTTTATTTGCTTCAAAATAAAAAATTGAACAATAAAAAGAGCTATGGTCAATGAGAACTGAAATACCAGCAAGCCGTTGTGCACATTTTTATTGATGCCTACAAATGAGTTTTTACTCTTGATGATTTTTACCGGAATGGCTTTTGAAAATATGCTTCCGGGTAATACACCGGATATAATAGACACAAGAAGTGCTACGCCAAACGTAAATATCCAGACATAGAAATTATTTTCCTGTCCTGTAAGCGGCTTTTCCGATAATTTCTCAAAAAGAGGTAAAGCAAGACTGCTCAGCGGCATGGCTAAAAGGAGAGCGATAATAACATTCAGAAGCGAGATCCATACCTGGATAAGGATAATATGTGATGACGCTGCGCCTGCAATACGTCTTATACCTGCATCAATATTCATCTTGAAGGCACGAGCCAGAGTGAGGTTTATGTAATTGATACAGGCTATCAGTAGAATTATAAATGCTATGGACGCTAACAGTATAATATAATTATAAGAAACAGCGCCTTCTCCCCTTAGTGAGGTGTTAAAATGCGATTTGTAAAAAGGTGAGGAGAAATAAGTGCTTCGGTCTTTCAGGAAATCAGGATAATATCTGGACGGAATCTCTTTAAGATGCTTGTCAAAAGCTTCAACTGAAGAACCATCCTGAAGTATTACATAAGTTCTGAGTCCTCCGTTCCACCAGGCTACTTTGAAGTCAGGATCGAGCATAGCTCTTACTTTATCGGAGAAAAGAATATCGAATCGGACAGATGAATTTTGCGGGACGTCAGCGAAAACATGAGATACTGTTAAATTGTATTTATCCAATGATATTACTTTTCCTAACGGATTCTCGCTACCGAAGACTTTTGTCGCAAAGGATTTTGAAATTGCAATTTTATCAGGTTCAGTTAGAACGGTTTGAATATCTCCGAGTATGAGTTTATAGTTAAAAGTGTGGAAAATATCAGGCTCGGTTGAGGCACCCCTGAATCCTGAATATTCAGTCTCCTGATATTTAATTTTTGCATTTTCAGATAGGACTTCCCACACTCCGGTTACATATTTTACTTCAGGAAAATCAGTTTTCAGAGTAAGGGGCAGTGGCAGCGCTGACCAGGCAAGGTCTTCATTCGATTTAAAATCATGTTCACAAACCTGTAAAATATTCTTTTTGTTGGGATGAAATGCATCGTATGACAGTTCATAATGTAAAAGCATTACAATCAGCACAAAAAGCGTAATCCCAACTGTTAATCCAATTATATTCAGGAACGTATAACGGTCAGCTCTGGTAAAATACCTGAATGCGATTTTTAGACCGTTTGGGTTCATCCTTTTTGATTTAATTTCAGAATATTATAGTTTCTTTATTCGTCATTCTCTAAGCGCCCCCCACTTCCATGTTTTTGCCCCCTTCCATATTTTTCTCCCCTCCATGCTTTTGCCCCCCCATGCTTTTGCCCCCCTTCCCCCCTAAAGGGGGGTTAATGCCCGGCTCGTCAGTGGCATTTCAATAAAATCCACCGAATTTTCTCCCCTTTAGAGGAGATGCTGCGAAGCGGCAGAGTGGTTTTATCTCTCAAAACAGAATCCAAGCTTTTGCCCTCCTTCCATGTTTTTGCCCCCCTTCCCCCCTAAAGGGGGGTTAATTCCCGGCTCGTCAGTGGTATTTCAATAAAATCCACCGAATTTTCTCCCCTTAGGGGAGATACCGCGAAGCGGCAGAGGGGTTTTATCTCTCAAAACAGAATCCACTTAAAGGATCAGGCGGGTCTGTATTACTCATACCTCAATGCCTCCACCGGGTTCCTCGTTGCTGCCCTCCAGCTCTGCCAGCTGACTGTAACCAGCGCAATAATGAGTGCCATTAATCCAGAAATAGCAAATACCCACCAGCTTATTTCAGTTTTATACGCGAAGTTTGAAAGCCATTTGTGCATAATGTACCATGATATTGGTACGGAAATTACAAACGCAATGCCAACCCATTTTATAAATTCTTCATTCAGCATTATCAATATTTCCGAGATCCTTGCTCCGTTTACTTTGCGGATACCTATTTCCTTTATACGCCGCTGACAGCCAAAGATTGAAATCGCAAGGATCCCCAGACTGCACACCACAATTGCACATCCTGCCAGCAATGAGAATGTACGACGGAACCTAAGTTCAGATTGGTACATATTCTCTATCGCCTTGTCAAAAAAGCTTACCTCAACAGGAAAAGATGGTGAAAGTTCCGAGCATGTTTTCCTGATGTCATTTATTGTAGTGGAAAGTGTTTTGAAATTGTCTGTTTTAATTTCTGTTATGCAGTACGAAGCCTGATAGTCATTTCTTATTGCAAGTGATGAAACCTGCACATTTACAGGTTTATAATGAAAGTCTTTTACTACACCGATGATTTCAGCCTGGGTGGGCTTCTCGTTCATCATACCCTCCATTATTGTCGCCCCTATTGGATTCGGAATTTTATTTTCGCGAAGGAATGTTTCATTCACCACTATTTTCTTTCTATCAGATGAAATACTATCGGAAAATAAACGTCCCCTGACCAATTGAAGCCCTAAAATTTTAAAGAATTCTTCATCGGCACTGAATGTGTCAAAATTTATTTGCTTTTTCTCACCGTTCTGATCCAGCTGTGAACCCCAGTAAGAAATGATTTTGCCGGGATAGTACTGCGAAAATGAGATCCTTTTGATTGACGATTCTTCCTTGAGAAGGTTTCTCAGGACATCTTTCTTCTGGTTTAGCTGATCGGTAATCTTAATTCCAATAATATTGTTTTGAGAAAACCCCAGGTTATCACTTCCGAATCTGACCTGTTTCTGAACTAGTAGAGTAAAAGCAATCAACACTATAGCTATTGTAAACTGGATTATCACAAAAACACCTCTTAATGAGAAATTAGTCTTGTCGGGGCTCAGGGATTTTTTCAAATTATCAACAGCTCTGGAAGAAGATATCTTAATAGCTGGAATTATGCTTAAAAGGATACTCAGGATCAGGATAATTACCAGGGCTATGAAAATAAACTCAGGGGAATAAGTCAGACTGGAATTATAATGAATACCTGTATATCTGCTTATAAAAGGTGTGACGGAACTCACAATTTCTACTGCTAATATAAGAGCAGTAAAAAAGAATATATATGACTCTGCAAGAATATTAAGGAATATATTCGAACGTCGGGCTCCGATCACCTTCATTACGCCGGTTTGCCTGACTTTCTCCTGCCATTGTGATGAAGATATATTCTGGAAATTGATCAGAGCGATAATTAGAACAAGAAATGCTACCATGACCAGGATCAGAACTTTTTTCTTGTCTCCCGAAATAAGAAAATTGCTCCCGAAAAGGTCAAATTTCGAAAAGTAAAGTTCCCTGAGGGGAGTCAGAATTACGTTTTTGTAGTCTTTTTGACTTTCTGCGGGGAAAACAGAGAGGATGGTTTTTGTTGTCTCATCAGGATTTGCACCATTTTTAAGGAGAAGAAATGTCTGGAAATCACACCATCCCCATTCCGTGTATTCTCCTCCATTCTCCTGAACTATTTTTCTTGTGGCTATGGATGCTAAAGCACTGAAGATTAAACAGGAATTTGCTTTTGGATCTTCAATTACAGCGCTTACCTTAAGACTTTTATCGTTGTTAAGCTTAATGTTTTTACCAACAGCGGTCTCTCTTCCGAATAATTTTTCTGAAAGAGTTTTTGTTATAATTATTGTCATTGGTTCCTGTAATGCAGTTTCAAGGCTTCCTTCGACCGGAGTATATGTAAAGAGTTTAAAGAAACCTTCGTCCGCAAAAACTAGGTCGGAGGTGACCGGTTCTTTGCCCTCAACCTGGAATACAGGAGGCTCCCATGTTCCACCTACCCGCACTGTTGATTCTACACCCGGGACATTAATATCTATATGTTCTTTCAAGACTCCGGGAGTGTAAAAATGGTCAGCTAATCCATATAAATAGACACGATCTCCATTCTTATGAAATCCATCAGTGGTAAGCTCACTGTAACAGTAAACAGAAATTATAATTACCATTGAAAAACTAATCGCAAGCCCCAGCAGGTTTATTAGATTTGTAACCGGCTTTCTGATAAAATTGCGACTGATTGTTTTAAAAATGTACTTCATTTATTTAAACCTTATATGCTCACATTACCAACTGAATTCTGCGACATTCTTATTAGATAACTATTTTGATGCCAAAGTTGTAAATATATGATATGCAATAACATAAATGAATTAATATTTTTAAGGCGTAAATGATTTTTACACAAAAACGTAAAAATAATTTACACATTCTTGACATTTACAAACAACTGGAATATATTAGACTTTTAATTAGCCAATTCAAAATATCGTAGAGACAGGTCCGAGACCTGTCTCTACGACGTACAAAATATTGAAAAACTAATATAATTCTTCATTTATTTACTTTGTGACTAAGGTAAAAACTTTGAAAACATCCTATGCAGAACCCAAAAGGTAACATCCTCGTAATCGACGACAATAAAAGCATTCTCAGTGCAATTGAAATTTTGCTGATGCCGGAATTTCATGAGATCACACTTTTGTCAAATCCGAATCTGATAATTTCTGAATTATCAAAAAAGGATTACAACCTGGTTATTCTCGATATGAACTTCAAAGCAGGAGTAAATACCGGGAATGAAGGCATTTACTGGTTGGAAAGGATCAAAGAAGCAAAACCTGATATATCGGTGGTTATGATCACTGCTTATGGTGATATTGATACAGCCGTAAAGGCTCTTAAGTGCGGCGCATCTGATTTTGTGCTGAAGCCATGGGATAATGAAAAACTCCTTGCCACTCTTAAACTGGCTATTCAGCTGAATCACTCCAAAACCGAGGTCAAAGAGCTGAAGGAGAGGGAGTCGGAACTAAAAAAAGAAATTAATCGCGACCAGCGCTTCATCATCGGCAGCTCACCTCAGCTTATCAGTGTTCTTAATATGGTCAGAAAGGTGGCGAGGACTGATGCCAATGTTCTTATAACAGGTGAAAATGGCACAGGGAAGGAACTGATTGCCCAGGAGATTCACCGCATGTCGAACAGATCCAAAGAGGTACTCGTAAGTGTAGATATGGGTGCCTTAACTGAAACACTGTTTGAAAGCGAACTTTTCGGGTATGTTAAAGGTGCGTTTACCGATGCCAAAGAAAACAGGAAGGGAAAATTTGAGTTTGCAGATAAGGGAACACTATTCCTCGATGAGATCGGGAACCTTCCTTTTCATCTCCAGTCTAAATTGCTCGCCGTCATTCAGAACAGGCAGTTCTCGCGAATTGGATCAAACCAGATTATCCCAACCGACATAAGACTAATATGCGCAACCAACAGGAACCTGGAAGGGATGGTCCAGGACGGATTGTTCAGGGAAGATCTTCTCTACAGGATTAATACAATCCAGATCGAATTACCACCTCTGAGGGACAGGGGGAATGATATTTCCATCCTGGCAGAATTCTTCCTGAAAAAATATACATACAAATATAATAAGCCGGCATTGAAAATAAACCAGCAGGCACACGATAAGCTGCTGAAATATTCCTGGCCGGGTAATATCCGTGAGCTTGAGCATACTGTTGAAAAGGCTGTAATACTGAGTGAGTCGAATGTTATAAAACCTGACGACCTTTATTTGCGTCCTGGTGGCTCCACAATTGTTATCAATTCAATCACTACGCTTGAGGAGATGGAAAAACAGATGATTCAACAGGCTCTTGAGAAAAATAATGGTAACTTCACTGCAGCCGCGGAGCAGCTCGGTATTACACGACAAACATTATATAACAGATTTAAAAGATCAGAGTGATGTTCAGTAAAAACCTTTATTTAAATATCATTCTCAGAGTTTTGCTTATCGTAACCCTCTCAGGTTTTCTGGGATACTTCATAGTTATCAGTCAATCAGTGCGTTTATCTGTTATTTGTATTT
>Ga0302271_10005013_pt1 | contig 10261 bp, 7 predicted proteins | sample III_Bog_N1_1_FD_198767 | JGI IMG/M metagenome (GOLD analysis project Ga0302271, IMG submission 198767) | Peat permafrost microbial communities from Stordalen Mire near Abisko, Sweden - III_Bog_N1_1 | ecosystem: Environmental > Terrestrial > Soil > Wetlands > Peat | place: Sweden: Abisko... | reverse complement strand
TATATCTGATGACCAGTTATATCTTAATGGCCTTCCGATAAGGTCAGGACAGGTTTATACTTTTGCCAAGGGAGGCTCGATAAAATCCCAGCAGGGGCATTCAATTTATTACAGTGATATTAGTTCAACCTTTCTTTCTGATATAATTATCCATAAAATTTCATTTACTGTTGAAAACCTCACATATCAGTTCAGGGAGGGATTAACCGCGGTGAATAACGTAAGTTTTTCCGTTGAGGAGGGCAAGCTTATAGGAATTATGGGAGCCAGCGGTTCAGGGAAGTCTACTCTGATGAATATTATGAGCGGGGTTCAGAAGCCAACTTCGGGGATCGTCAGGATTAATGGCCTCGATGTAGCCCAGGAAAATTCAGAACTCGAGGGTGTTTTTGGATATGTCCCGCAGGATGATCTGCTAATCGAGGATCTTACTGTTTTTGAAAATTTATTTTTTGCAGCCAGTCAGTGTTTCAAAGATAAAACAAGAGATGAGATAGGTACACTGGTTGATCAGACTCTTTCCAATTTAGGTTTGCTTGAAAAAAGAGGTTTAAAGGTAGGTTCTCCGTTTAATAAAGTAATAAGCGGTGGACAGCGAAAAAGACTGAATATTGCTTTGGAGCTGATAAGAGAGCCTCAGGTATTATTTCTGGATGAACCGACCTCAGGTTTATCCTCACGGGATTCTGAAAACCTTTTGGATCTTTTACGCGACCTTACTCTCAAGGGGAAACTCATTTTTATAGTCATTCATCAGCCATCTTCCGAGATATTCAAGATGTTTGATAAGGTTATTATTCTGGATCAGGGAGGGTATATGGCGTATTTCGGCAATCCCGTCGATTCAGTGATTTACTTTAAAACACTTGATACTCAGATCAACTCAAAGCAGGGAGAGTGTCCTTTATGCGGAAATGTAAATCCCGAAACCATTTTTAATATCATTGAGACACAGGTAGTTGATGAGTTCGGCAAATATACAGATAAACGGAAGGTAAGGCCTGTGGAATGGGCAAATGCGTTCAATTCCAACTATCCTTTCACACAAGTTACTGAAATCAAGGAGCTCCCTGACAAAAACCTTCAGAGACCGGGTTTCATAAAACAATTGCTGATTTACTTTTCAAGAGATTTTAAAAGTAAAATTTCGAACAGGCAGTATGTTCTTCTTACCCTCCTTGAAGCTCCAATACTGGGATTTGTTCTTTCATTCATCATCAGGTATATACCTGACCCCGATTCTAATGTTTACATTTTTTCGGAGAATGAAAATATCCCCATCTATATATTTATGAGTCTGATTGTGGCTCTGTTCCTTGGTTTGACTATCAGTGCTGAAGAGATTTTCCGAGACAGAAAAATATTAAAACGTGAGCGTTTCCTCAACTTAAGCCGAAACAGTTATCTTTTATCCAAGGTTTTAATCCTGATATTTATTTCTGCTATACAATCGCTTCTGTTTATTTCAATTGCCAATCCTATTCTTGCCATAAAAGGCATGTATTTTCATTACTGGCTCGCTTTATTTACTACTGCTTTCTGTGCGAATATGCTGGGGTTAAATATATCAGCCGCTTTTAATTCGGCAATTACAATATACATCGTTATTCCTCTACTGATAATTCCAATGATGGTCCTTAGTGGAGCTATGTTCTCTTTTGACAAACTGAACAGGAAAATCGGAAATGTTGACAAAGTACCTCTGATTGCTGAATTCATGCCTACACGCTGGACATATGAAGCACTAATTGTTTCGCAATTCAAGGATAATGAATACAGTAAAAGAGTTTTTACTACTTCAGGTGAGACATATTATGATCTCCAAAAGAAAATAAGTGAGGCCGACTTCAACAAGGTCCATAGAATCAAAGCATTACGTGATGCACTTGAGACAACTCTTTTCGAATACAGAAGCAATCCGAAAAATATCGGCAATAGTCAGGATCTGGTACATAAGAAACAATCCCGAAATTTCAGCAAACTACAGCTTCTCAGGAATGAGCTGGAAAATATGGCTGTTGTTTACAATGTCCCTCCTTTCAATTATATCTCTGACCTGACGCCATACGAATTTAATCCGGGAATAGCTGATTCCGTTACGAAATACCTGAACAGAATGGACAGGATATTCAGTAAAATTTCAAATACTGCCAGTGACAAAAGGGATCTTTTTTATAATATGAACGATTTATTATTGAAAAAACTCGAGGACGAATATTATAACTATAAGCTTCTGGAAATTGTTACAAAGCCATATGAGCGCAAAAAAATTCTTGTTTACAATAATACTCTTGTTCAAAATACTGATCCTGTTTACCTTGATCCCTATAAAAGAGGATTCCTTGATTTCAGAACGCATTTTTATGCTCCATCCAAATATATTTTTGGTTTGAAAACGGACACTTTTGCATTTAACATATCTCTGGTACTTTTAAGTTCTGTGGTTCTTTATCTTATGCTTTATTTTGAGCTTTTGGGTAAGGCAGTCAGTTTTATCGAAAATTTAAAATTCCGAAAATAGATTTTAAATAGAATCATAATGAGTTTTTTTGTATTTTTGTTCTAACTTATCGATCATTCTAAATGAAAGGAAGAATATTTTTATTGCTAATTATTGTCTTTTTTAGCTTCTCATGCAGAAACTCAAAAAGTAAAACTTCAGAATATAAATTCCCTCAAGCTGATTCTGTTCCTGTATCAGAAGCTGAGAAATTAAGCCCGGAAGCGATTGCTGATATCTCAAAAAACATTTCCTCCCCGGTCGAGATTGCAAATCTTCTTCAGACTCTTCAGGTCCCTTTCTCACAAAGCTATCTTGCAGAATCAATTGATGCAAATAAACAGAGTACCAGTTTTGACAAGGCCCTTAAACTTGGTATTCTCGGAGCTGACCTTGGATATCTGAATATGTACGAAAAGACAGGTTCCTCGCTCGATGTTCTCTCATCAATAAGAAAAATAGCTGAAGATATAAAAGTCGGACAGTTTTTTGATTTTGAAGCAATTAAAAGATTATCAAAGAATAAATCAAATCTCGACTCTCTCCTCTTTCTATCTATAGATTCATACAATAAGATAGATACTTATCTCAGAAGTGATGATCGCGGACAACTTTCGGCTCTGATGATAATCGGTGTGTGGATTGAAGGACAGTATCTTGCCACACAGGTGGTAAAACAGTATCCTGATAAAATGCTTAGTGACCGGATCGGAGAACAGAAAATAATTCTGAATGATCTTCTGCTTCTTGTTAGTCCCTATTGCAACCGTGATCCTGAATTTACCAGTCTTTGCAAAGATATGCATGACATCAAAGAAAAATATCACGACATAAGAATTACCTATACACAGGGTGATCCGGTGAGCGTGGAAAAAAACGGAGGACTGACTATAAAACAAACCGAAACAAGCGTTGTGACAATGTCGAAAGAACAACTGGATGGTGTCATAGAAATTACAAAAAAAATAAGGGACAGGCTAATTTTAAATAATTAGTATGAAAAAAAGCATATTAACACTTACCTTTTTATTTACTATCGGGATTCTGTCATATGGACAGGTCACTGATCCCCTCGTAAGCAATTGTGCTACAACTGCAGGAGCCAATGCTAAATATCTGAAGGATTTCAGAATTCAGCTGGGCAAGGCCAGTTCTCAGGGTGAATTCAGATTCAAAGCAAATATGTCACTCTGGAAAAATACTAAATACAGGTTTACTATGTGTAGCGCTGATAATTCCAAGGGTCAGCTTATACTCGCAATTAAGGACGAATCAAACAAACTCATTCTCTCCTCATTTGATAAGAAAACCGGCAAAATATATCCTTTCGTTGATTTTGAATGCCAGAAAAGCGGATTATACCAGGTCAGTTACGATTTTACCGACGGACAACAGGGCTCGGGAGTTGGGGTTGTATCAATGATCAAGTAATCTACCTATCTCAGGTGCCATATCTGTATCAGCAGAATAAATACAAATAACAGGGTAAATAATAAATCAGGTACCAGCTTCTTCTTCACAAATACAAAATAATGAGTGAGGAAATAGCTTATTGGAATACTTGCAATCCATATTATTTCAACTGATGCGGACGGGAGTGCAAAGTATACTATTATCGATACTATCAAAGTCCATATCATTAGGGAAAATGTTTTGCGCGACTTTATTTTCTTGGAATTCATCTGTTTGATCAGCTGAACAATACTTAAAAATATCAGAGCCACGCAAAAGATAATCACAACAATTGTCAGGGCCGGAAACGGGTAATATAATGGTTTTGAGAACAGGTTATCTCCCAGAAGCTTCATAAGAACACTCATATCCTTCCCGATCACATAGTATATGCCAAACGTAATCAGGTATGGTGTTAAAAGTCCAAGTATTGAAATAACAATTTCCTTCAGGTTACCCGTCCTCAAGAGAGCGATACCAATGATAACGAGAACACCAAACCATATCATATTGGCATAGAACAAACTGCCGGTGCTTATAAGAATCCCCGAATCAAAATAATTGTATGCAGTACCTGTTATATGATAACCATCCATGATTCTCATTAATCCAAGTATAAGAAAAATTGAAGCTGGCAGCACTGGATTCAGAAGTTGCTGGTCAGGAAATAAGCCCCCAAGCAAAACGTAAAATAATGCAGGAAGGAAAGTCCTTTCATGTATAAAAAAAACAGAAGTATTAAAGCTTACAAGGAGAAAAGCCATAAGGGAAACCAACAGAAAAGAAAGAATCACCCCCACATTATGACTATTATGTATTATGTCCTTAAGAAGACCATAAAGAGGCATCGGGTCTGTCTCATAAATAAACCTTGGGTGCAGCCGTTGATTCAGGATTGCACTGATCCATACAGCAACGAGTGTAATAATAATAAGGAATATTACACTTGGGCCCGTTCCTTTGAATGTACGTAACAGCATTTGTTTTATAAATCAAATCCTATGTCTGTTCTGCAATAACTCCCCTCGAATTTCAATTTTGCCGCATTAGTGTAAGACTTTTCAAGAGCCTCCTTCATTGTAGATCCCCATGAACTTACTGCGAGAACCCGCCCGCCCGACGTTACAACACTGTCTTCTTCTTTCCTGGTACCAGAATGAAATATAACGCTCCCATCTGTAAGATCCAGCCCTTGAATGGACTTACCCTTTTCATAATTCCCCGGATAACCACCTGAGACAAGCATCACGGTGGTAACGAATCGATCATCTATTTCCAATTCCCGTACGGAGAGATCTCCTTTAGCTACTCCTTCTATCAGTTCAAAAAAATCACTCTTTATCCTTGGGATTATTACCTCTGTCTCAGGATCACCTAATCTGGCATTATATTCAATAACAAAAGGCTCTCCTTCAACATTTATTAAACCGAAGAATATGAATCCTTTATACACTATTCCGTCAAGCGATAACCCATTCATTGTCGGGTCTATAATCCTCTCTGCCACCTTCTTCATGAACTTCTGATCTGCAAAAGGCACCGGCGAGACCGCTCCCATTCCTCCCGTATTTAATCCGGTGTCACCCTCTCCTATTCTTTTATAATCCTTGGCTACCGGCAACAATTTATAGGTGAATCCGTCAGTGATAATAAATACTGACAATTCTATCCCTTTAAGGAACTGCTCTATCACAACTTTTTGTCCTGCTGCACCAAATTTCCCGTTTAGCATTGCAGCCACTTCATTTTCAGCCTCTGATATATTATCAACAATAACAACACCCTTCCCGGCAGCCAGTCCATCGGCTTTAATAACATAAGGAGATGTCAATGTTTTCAGAAATGCCGGGACTTCATGCATTGTGGTTTTATCAAAACTTTTATAGGCTGCCGTTGGAATATTATGACGCATAAGAAAATCTTTCGCAAAATCTTTACTCCCTTCTAAGCGGGCTGCGGATTTGTCAGGACCAATCAACGGGATATCTTTAAGGATATCATCTTTCAGAAAAAAATCATGAATCCCCATTGTCAGAGGAGCTTCAGGACCAACAATTACAAGATCAATTTTGTTTTCCAGGACAGCAGACCTGACCTCACTGAATTTTTCGGGATCAAGTTTCAGGTTTGTCCCTGTTTCAGCTGTACCGGCATTTCCGGGACCAATAAAAATCCTATTGATCTTTTTGCTTTGGGCAAGTTTCCAGGTAAGTGCATGTTCCCTGCCACCAGATCCCAGAATCAGAATATTCATCTTCAGGAAATATTTTAACTTTTCAAAAGTAACATTTCATTCTGATAAACAATATTCGTAAAGTGAAAACTGTTAGCCGAGATCAACTGTATGGCAATATTTTGAGAAAGTCTGCATAACAGCATTGACATACGTTTTTGAAACAGGTATATCTGCCATTGAGGGACTGTCAAATTCCAGTTTCAAACCATCTTTATCTTTACGGATCACTTTAACTTTTTCAAAATTAACAATATATGATCTGTGACATCTTACTATTTCAGTTCCTGCGAAGCTCTCCTCTATTTTTTTAAGAGTATCACGAAGAAGGTATTTCGATACTTTACCTTTATTCAGATAACATATATTTACATAATTTTCAGCCGATTCCAAATAAAGCAGGTTTTCTTTTTTAACGGAAAACTTCAGAATCCCTTTATCATCATAAAAGGGAATCATATTTCTTGAATTTTCTGAAAATGGCGGAAAATCAGCCAGTCTCTCAATTTGTTCTTTTTTATCACGCCATGAAAAATAGAGCCATAATATAGAATATGGCAATAAAAGAACAAGAGCAGTATTTCTTGATGAATTTTTAACAAGATCGGTAAGCAACCTGCTATCACTCAAAAATAATTTCTCGAATAATGCATAAGCGAGAGCCATTGAAAATATTTCGGCACATATCCAGACCAGATATTGCCACAAATTAATGGTATGCTTTTTACATACCTGGTACATCAGGATTCTGCTAATCACAACGACAAGAACTCCGACAAGAATTGTCAGGCTTGAATAAGTGAAGAACTCCAGTTTTGTCAGATTATACCACCTGTCAGCTCCAAACGGGGAATAAGTATTAATAAAAACCAAAGCAAAAAGTGCTGTAAACAGTACCAGGCGTATGATATTCTGCTTCTCATTTAAATAAGGAGGTATTGGTTTTTCAAAGTCGACCATTTGCACAAAGATAACTTTCTGTAAAATTAAGTATTTTCCGTCTCTAATTCCATGCAAAAAGAAGCCTGACTCAATAACGCAAGGTAAATTCCGTCACAAATAGCTGAATTACGTCCCATATTTCCCAGTTTCATCCCATCACATTTCAATCCGCCACATAAATTTGTCTGATTTGAATGCCCGAGCTTACTTTGTGTTGATATAGTGAGAATCAAATTTATGGAGTATACTAAAACTTATAATGAACTAAAGACAATATTCAATATTGAAAAGAAGAATATACCTATTCCAAACTCGGATATTAATATTTATAATTTAGGTTTTCATTCGGAAATACCACTATACGATTTTTCAAATAAATATGATGCCTTAATCGCTGAAAACCGGTCATTTTCGTATCCTGTTTTTTCGCCCGTAAACCGGAACAGCGACAAAGTAATTCTTTTGCTTCACGGCCTTAATGAGAGGAGCTGGGTCAAATATCTTGTATGGGCTTATTACTTAGCACAGAATACCGGAAGCTATGTAATTCTTTTTCCTATATCATTCCATATTAACAGATCTCCTTCTGAATGGAAAGATCCAAGAGTGATGATCAATTATATGAAGGAGAGGAACTCCTCTCTCAGTGGAGTGAATATGTCAAGCTTTGCCAATGTTGCAATCAGCAACCGTCTGACAGAAGATCCTATGAGGTTCTTTAAATCAGGATATGAGACAACATCTGATATTGTAAAACTGCTCACAATCATTAGAAAAGGGGAACATGAGATAATACCTAAAACAGGCAAGTTCAATATTTTCGCTTATTCAATAGGAGCATTTCTTGCCGAGATCATTCTGATGGGAAATCCTGAAAATCTCTTTTCAGAATCAAAACTTTTTATCTTCTGCGGAGGATCAGTTTTCAGCAATATGCAAGGATCTTCGAAACTAATTATGGACAGCCTTGCTTTCAGCAGGGTATATAACTTTTACCTGAATGATTTTGAAAAAACTTTAACCGGGAAAAGTCCCCTCGTAGAATTCCTGCGCACAAGCCAGATCGGCATGGCTTTCAGGGCTATGATTGATCTTGGCAGACTTAAAACATTCAGGGAGAATATCTTTAAAAATATCCGGGATCAGATACATTCTATATCTCTGGTAAAAGATTTGGTCATACCGACCAAAGGAGTGATTTTAACCCTGAACACCTCTGAAAAGAGAGATATAGTTGATTCATGGGATTTCCCATATACATATTCTCACGAAAACCCTTTTCCTGTTTTTGATTCTTCTCTTTCCAAAAAAGTTGATTACTGGTTTGAAAAGGTTTTTGCTGAAGCAACATTATTTCTGGCTTAGGCAGCTTTTGTCTAATACCGTCTAAAATTTAAAAATCCTTTGTGAACCTTAGAGTCAACCTTAGTGTCCCTTAGTGGTTAAAACAAAATCCTTTTGCCACAAAGTATCACAAAGTAAATTATAAGGTAACACAAAGGGAAAACCACATTATTTTATCTGTTTCAATAATTGAACAGGTTTGGATTAAAATAAATCCTCAATTATATCAAATCTATATCCCTTACCGAGAGCAAATAGTATAAATTCATCTAAGATTTCATTCGCACATGATGAGGAGGTATCGTGCAATACAATTATTGATCCCGGCCGGATTTTGCGTTTAAGTATACTCAGAGATTTTTCGTTCCCGAATGATTTGTCAAAATCATAAGCCATGATATCCCAGAAGACAAGTTTAAATGGTCTGAGTAATCTTGCCTGTCTGAATGACAATCTGCCATACGGAGGCCGGAAGATTTTTTCAGAAGTCAGACCTGAGGCTCTTTTTACATCATTCACATATTTTAATGTGTCAGTTTTCCAGCCGTTGAGATGGCTATAACCATGGTTGCCAATAATATGAGGACACTCCTGTATAAGATGTATAAGTTCGGGGTATTGTTCAGCGGCTTCCCCGTTACAAAAGAATATTGCTGAAACCCCATATTTTTTCAAAATATCAAGTAATCGGGGGGTAGATACAGGATCAGGACCATCGTCAAAAGTAAGATATACTTTCCTTTCAGCAGTCTTTATCCTGAATAATGCTCCAGGATAAAGACAATCTGCGAAAAAGCCAGGCCTGAAAAGCCGCATACGAGTTTATTTATTTTGAAGAATAAAGCTTTCCGTAAAAGTTATTTATATCCGGTTCGATGGTCTGAATTATTGAACTCAACTTTAATCTCACAGCCATATTATAGATATCAAGTAAACCTTGCATATTAATCCCGGTAGGGTATTCGAGCCCATACCTTTCCTCGGGTTTCAGGCTGATTGCATAATCAAGATATTCTTTTGAATACTTCATAATATCGTTAAGCAATTTCTCTCCTTCTTCTTTTTTCCCGGCTGAAATAAGGTCCTCTGCTAGTCCGATTGTGAAAAAATCATAAGGCATTTTCTTTGCAGGTACAATCTCCAGGCCCCTATGTATTGCTGCAATGGCCTTTACAGTATCTCCTTTAAGAATTAAGGCTCTGCCCAGAGATCCGAATATTCTTCTGAAGTTGCTGAACATACGTTTATTATTCTCATCGAGATAGACGGAAGGATCCGCTGCATTTCCCCAGGAAAACTTATTCATCATGTTATCATACATCACATCAGGATCAATCATTCCGAATTCTCCCTGTTCCGGCTTATCAGTTTTAACCGGGGAGAGCCTGTAAGCCAGTCCTTCCTGAAGAAAGTACTTCTCCAATCCCTTGTATTGGGTTGAAGGAACAGTGGTTGAAAAGTATATTGGCCGTTTCCATTTATTGGTAGAAATCAAATCCATTATTGCCAGATCTCCTTTAAATGCATCTTCGTCGGTATATTCCCAAATCACAGGAGAAATAAGCCTGTCTTTATAATAGTTCTTAACGGTGCCATTAGAAAGAACTTTTGCAGTATCCACATCAACAATGAATTTTTTGGCAGGGATATAATTCATGTAATCGCCTCTGCCGCCAAGATCAACCTTGTACTTATCGTCATCAGACCCTGCAAACGATACGATTTCGTTCAGATTAACCGGTTTATCCACCCTGTCATTGACCGGTAACTGTTCTCTGACTCCTTCGATG
>Ga0302271_10005012_pt1 | contig 10262 bp, 11 predicted proteins | sample III_Bog_N1_1_FD_198767 | JGI IMG/M metagenome (GOLD analysis project Ga0302271, IMG submission 198767) | Peat permafrost microbial communities from Stordalen Mire near Abisko, Sweden - III_Bog_N1_1 | ecosystem: Environmental > Terrestrial > Soil > Wetlands > Peat | place: Sweden: Abisko... | reverse complement strand
TCAATGTTGTGTATGTGAGAAAGAAATAATGTGTAATTTTAAGTTTTATCAAAATTTTAATCCTTAAATGTTATTTTATGTTGTGTCTAAAATCATTCAATGTAGTTAGGGTGCTATTTTTGAGCGCTAAGGATTCTGGAAAAAATCAAAAAGAAAGCTACAGCTGGGGATTGAGGAAAATACATATTTTTAAAAATCGTTTTGGTAAGGTTTTATGTCACACATACAAACATATTTTCATGCCAAATATGTATAATTCTCATCAAATTAGTTGATAGTTCAATTATTTTCTTGAGATATTAACATCCCTTTGTTCACCGTTTGTTCATGCCATTTTTAATGATTTCTCTGTCTGCTCTGGGTGCTCCAAACAGCGAAGAAAGCACAATCCCACATTTGACTCCATACCTCTTTTCATAATTTTTATAGTCATACTCTTTGATCACCCTAATAAGCTCTTTGTCTTCAATAAGTTTTAGTTGTTTTTCTTTCTCTCTCAGTTTCCTAGAAAGACCCTCATATTCTTGGATAAACTACTCCCTATTATCATAATTATTGAGAATATTTCCATTATCATACAACACAATCTTATGACTCAGCTTTGAGCCTTCATTCTCAAGACCCTAGAAAACATCAACAAAATAAGATAATTGCAAGGATAACAAACTTAATGAGATGAAAAAGAGAAAAAGAGAAAAAGATATTGTGTTTACATCAAGGAAATTGGAGACATTATGAGAATTTGTATTGTGAATTATTGAATTATTCGTTGTGTTGATATTCGGCAGAATCCCAGATTTAACTAATGAAAAAGAACTATGATGCCCTTATGGATCAGGACGAATGTTCCTCTTGAGCATCTACTGAATCTTACCTTTTGTCTAAGAACAAAAACAAACAAGAAATTAATTGAGGAAATAATTAAAAAAGCAAATATTAATTCTTCAAAAAGTGTTTTGTTTGGTTATCATCATCAAGTTACATCATTGTAGATGATATCATTCGTTGTAAGTTTAGTTGAGTTTAGCTGATCGATAGTTGACTCAATAGATTCTTTTTCGACTTAGCTAAGCCCCTCGAAAACAGCTGCAATACTTTTCATAATTTTTTTCTTTTAATGAAGTATTTCATGTCTTTTGATGCGTTCAACGTCAACTTAGCTGAAACTTTAGAAGGAATTCTCAGAAATATGATGACTCATACTGTTATTATTGTTGTGCTTAATAGAAGGTAACGAGACTAGAAAAAAAAGAAGAAAAAAATAAAGTTGATTTTTTTCACAAAAAAAGAACCAAAATAAACGTTTTATGATGGATTTACGATTTTGAAACTGTGATTTGTTCATGTTGGAGAGAATTGAGTTATTTGGATTAAGTATTGTTGTGTTGTTAGCATTGTTGCCTTGGATAACCGAGTAGTCATCCGTTTAATCAGTATTTTAGACTGCCCTTAACGGTTCATTGCTTGCCATGTTAGTCTTGTAAATATCCAAAGAAATATGTTACAAAGTTGTGATTTCATTTATTTCTTAAAGTCGCACTGATTTCAAGAGTAAAAAGTCCTTGCCCTTGCCGTCTAAATAATCTGGTAAATCTGAATCAAATACTTTTTCACCGAGATTCTAAATTGATCGGATTATCCATGATAAACCTTCTTGCCTGTGAAAATGAGATACAAATCAAGAGTTTTTTAGATAATTTTAGAGTTGAAAAAATGGCAAGCAAAAAAGTAATGTTTGGAGTTTATTTACCTGCAATCTTAGCCAAACTTTAAGATCTCATAGAGGAACACAAGCTTGGCTTTTGATAATTGTTTAAAGTCCTTTCGCTTTTAATCAACTTGAGCTTCGATTCCTTGGATGATTTCCTGATTATTATCAAAATAAATTCATGCAATTTCTTGAAATTAAATCACTTTTTTTTATTGATTTTTTACTGAATTGTATAACGCCTTCTGCTCAAACTTCTGATATGACTCCTTCAATATCGATATTTCCTTTTCAAGCTCATTCATCCTATTCTATTAAAGCATCACACTTTCAATGAGGAATGATCTGTTGGGGAGAGTCGAGCTGGATGTTGGTTTTTTATCAACTGTGCTATGATTCTTTTTGATTTCAGGTAATTTAGTGGGTGTATCATTACAGGAGCTATTGTCATCTTTCGTTGCAGCTTGATTAGATAGTTCCTTGAAATCTGAGGACAATTTAGCTGTTAGTTATTTGATCTAAATCATTTTCTTTGATATTGTGTGGTTTTCTAATCTTAGAATCCTCACTGTGTTAGATTTATTCGTAATCAACGCATCAGTGTCTCGAATACTTTCGACGAGTTTGCTGTCAATGAGTAAGGATATTTTCTCATAAGCGCGCGCTTTTTCGACCATACTTAGATCATTTTCTGCGTCTGGATCCATTGTGAAAAATGTCTACAAAATTCGCTTTATGCCAGATGGTGTTAGGTCTTCTTTTTTGAAGGAATTGTCTTCCTTTGTGTGGAAGTTAGGTACTTCATTTACATACTGCAGAACAGCTTTTTTAATCTCTCTGATATTTGATGGAGCATCATCGTGACGAGCATTTTCGTTTAAACTCCTGACAACTCCTGAAAATACATCTTTTAAGCTGTCGCCCCTGGAGAAAGTGCTCTCGTTTGTCTTCATTCTCTTCGACTGTGGAGTCTATTACTTCTTAGAATAGTTGAGTTACACAAGGGAGGAAAAAACATAAAAATATGTATGAATAGCCCTATATTTAGTGTTTTTTGCTTACAGGTGAATTTCTGAGTAATTCCACTAGATTGACCTTTAAACGAGCAATCCCAGGTGATGAACCTGAATTACTGCTTTTATCTGGAGTCTGTGGTTGAGAGGAGAAATCTCTTGATTAAGATAACTCTGTGAATTACTTCTTAGCGATTTGCAAGACACTATCTCTAGTCCTTAGAGAGAATTATTTCATTTATTCGTTAATTCTCTTTGGACTCAAAGGAGACGGTTCTTCATCTTCATCTCCAGCAACGGAATCATTATGAGCTCCACTACTCTGATTTTGACCATCATCTTGCTATTTCTTCTCTGTATGTGTTAGATGTCTTGTTTTAGACTACGTAAACAAGTTAAAAATCAATTTACCATCTCAATAATTGTATTTTCAATTTTTAATCTGTTTATGTTGTTATATTACCCTAGATTTCGATCTCTACGCGAATTTGCTATGTTTCTTTTTTGTTTGATTTGTATCGTCTGAAGCCATTGCAGCAGCAGCTTGTTCATCTTCTTGTTACAGTTTTTTTTACTTTTTCATTTCCTTTTTCCACATGTCAAGTTCTTCGATTTCTTTCTCCATTTTGTTTTCTTTAACTGCAATACTAGGCACAGAAGAGCGACGCATCGATATGTTGATACTTGGGAACATAGAGGAACGATTTCCTTTACTGTTTTAATTTGAACTGCTTAATAGCTGCACATCTCTGAGTAATGATGAATCTAAATCACATTCTTATGTCTCCTCATCGAAGTTTTCCTCGAGTTCTTTGTAGCTAAGAAAAATAAATAATAATGAAAAAAAAAAAATATTTTTTCGTCCGTTTTATTTTTTTCAAACCCACCCCCTAACTCCCTTATTTATGCTTTATTCTCAAACTAACCCCGACATAACCATAAATTTCAGTACATTTCATTCAGAAACAGATGCTTTCCAGGTTGCTTCTTAATTTCTTTGATCCGTTCCTTCTCAAATTCATTGTAAGTTGGAGAATTGAAGAATTTAGTCCCTCTGATCAGTGCCAAATCAGAGGGAAATCTTCGGGAATGGTAAGTATGCTTCGTTGAAGACTTATTACCTTTAGTATTCGCTACATTGTGACTGCTAGCGTTCTTATTGTTCGCATCTGGTATCTGCTGAATATCGTAAAAGTGTATGTTGTTCATCTCGTTTAATTCTATTTTCCTCGCGACATCCCTCTTGACTTCCTTTTCAACATCTAATTCACCAATTCTTTTCACGGTCATCATTTCGCTAACTCTTTCTAGTCTTCTTTAATCTAACCTACCAGCTGTCTTGCTCTTGTACAGCTGCTTCTACTGTCGAGTACCACCCATATGTTGTTGTTGTTATTTGTTTCTTCTACAACCCCCTTTAATTTCCTAATTTCTGTTTTGTTTACTAATTTAAGAACCTTCAATATCTCAATGCGCTCCCTGCTGACTCTCTTGATTATTTTTATTGTTTTGAAGAAATTCACTAAATAAATTAAAGGCCCTGTCACTTTATTTCTTTTTAGACTATGTGTAATCATCTATTATTACACACTCCTTTTCTAAAAAGATCAAATCGTTATACAAAATGAAAATCTAATCAAACCTCTGGTTAATCACACTATTCTTAACCCTCTAATAATCTTGAAAAATAAGATTTGTACTTTATCAAAAGGTTCTTTCACTTTTTTTTTGAAAATCAGTGCAGTTAATAATCAAAAGAAGCAGGATTCTGAAGGGACAACAACACCTAATCATTGAAGGATATCCTGGAAAGAAAAGCAAAGATAAATAGAATAAGACGTAAGAAAGTTCTAGCTCTTCTTGAGGGGCACAATGAAGGAGCAAATAGTTTAGTCCCCGTCTGGTAAAAAAGCGCCCTAACTTGGAATGGAAAATAGTGATTCAGAATCTGATGTTGGCGATCCTAGACTAGATACTCATAAAACAAGTAAAAGCAGCGCACCTCCAAATAGAGGTAACTCATCATCAATTCTGACTATGATCAACGAGATTCAGATAAATTATCATTTTTTGTACTTAAAAAAACAGAGAAAACAAATACTGGAACGAAATAATTTGCACAAGCGAACAGCCTCTGGACTACAAACTAACAATAACCTTAAATAGACGAAAATGTACCTGATCTAATGGAAGATAGTGATGAACACACAACGATTCACCCATCGAATTCGAATCTCAATAACACTTTCCATTAGAGGGTCAATACTCTTGGAAACGGGAATAATACTAACCAAGGAAATTACAACAATCAAAACAGCAACAGCAATCAGAATACGAGCAATAATAAGATTCAATCATAAATTTTTTTCCAAGGAAATTCCCTGCAAACGGGAGTGTTCAGATAACTCATCCCGTACAATGGATCTAATCTTACGAATGAAGTGCCCACTGCAAGTTTTCAACCAGAGGAAGAACGTACAAATGAGATTTAGTTTGATATTTCTCTTTTAAAAAAACATAAAATATTTCAATTTTTTTATTAATGATTGTATTTATTAATTTTTATGTTTGAAAAATTTTGCTAATTTCTGCTATTTTTTGTTCTTAAAAATTTAGTTTTCAAAGAAGGAGTCACAGGAAGATTGCCTGCTAAATTACGCTGCCATAGATGCATGCTAATCGTCGAATCTACAGTCAGTTTGGAACGAAAGTATGAAAGTATTTTGGATTTAATTGAAATACTTGATTTTGATCTTTTTCATTGATTTCCTTTTTGTTTCTTACTATCTTCTCAGTAAATCTTTCTCGTTTTGTAATGCTCTGCTTGGGATCTTAGCTTGCACATTTTGCTGTTGCCCAATTCTACTAGATCAATGCAAAGACGCTGTTCATTACTGTCCTTCCTGTAAAATTCATTTTTAAAACAATATTAGCTTCATTTACAAAATTGATGTATTTTAAAATGAATTTCAAGGTGGAATTGTTCTTGGCGTGAAGAACTTCTGAGAGTATCAGAAGAAAACAAATATTTACTCTTTGTTCTACTTATTTTTGAAATAGTTTTCCTTCTGGTATTTTGGTTCTTTTAAACCAAGAGAAAGAGAGAGAAAGAACTCTTTTCCTGCTGTAAAGCTTGATCGCAAAAGGATAAAACCACTACTATATCTATTAATGCTTAGACTTTCTTATGTGGATAAATTATTTATGTAAATATGAGTTGCTTTTGTTTGGATTATTTCTTCAGTGAAAATCAGTTTAGCATTGATAAACTAAAAGTTGAAAGGAAATAAGAACAAAAAGTGGATATGACAAAGACAAATAACAACAATAATAAAGCAATAAACTGAATTAGTTTCACATCAATTATCTGTATTGTCTATGTCTCTAATACACAAAGAAGCTTTACAATTTTTGAATTGGAAATCTTTGTTTTTTTTGTTGAAGGGAATATTATGTCAGACATACACCCTCCTTCTCAAGATATCGAAATGTGCACATCATGCATCTCAATTATTTGTTATTTTTAGCTTTAATTTTACTATTCTCTTGATATCTATGCAGTTGTGTCTTCTTTGAACAAATTTGGAACTTACAAATCTCTTCTTTAAATCATCCCTAGGATATTCCCAAACTGTTCATCCTATATCTCTATCTATCCGATGCTCTCCGCGGAGTTGTACACCATGAAAGGGTTAATAGCACTGTTTCTAATCCTACTATCCCTTTGAGGTTGGTAGTTACTTGCGAACTGAGACTCATCATCATGGTTGAAATTTTAGAAATCAATATCACCAACTGCGGAAGTGAAGTTTCTAGCGAATTATGCAGTTAATTCATCAAAATCAAAGTTTTAGTCCGATGAAAAGCCTTGAGTTTTAGCTTATTTCAGAATCAAATCGAGGAGATGATGGTCATGGAATGCTTTGTTTTGTAGATATGGTGTGCCTAAGAAATCATCTGAAAGTTTGGTAAATTTACCATCAATTTCTGATAATGGGTTTTCTTGTTATTACGAAATAATATCCTGCTCATTCTCACCATCCCCAGCAGCTTGCATGTTTTTACGCTCAAATTTCGGTGAATCGTTCTTTTTTCGATTTGAAACCGTTTTCTTGTTGTGCAACACGAATATCTGCAGATATGCTTTCATCAGTGCAGAAAGTTCAGCAGAGTCTACTTTAATTTTCCCTTGATCTTCAGGAAGCCCTAAGACTGGTTCCATTATCTAAAGCAGCTAAATTATCGCCAGCTAAAGGATATTAAAGCACACAGGGTTTTTTGGCTGTGCATGAGAAGTTAGCAATACAGAGGAATAAAGTTCTTTTTTCGGTGTATGCGAGCCACTTACCTTCTGTTGACTGTGGCTATTCTAAAATGCGATGGTTTCCTTGATAAGTTTCGCTAGGTATGCAAACACCGATCTAATTTGGAGAAGATTGTTTCTCTTAATGATTTCTTGGATTATTTAATTTGTATATTAGACAATTATAACAGCATTGCAGAGAGTTTAAGTGTCTTCCTAAACATGAAGAAACATGATACTCTTCAAGCACTGATAGAATATGTGCAGGAGAGAGTTTTAGGAAATCTACAAGAACGTCGAAGAAGAATTTTCATAACTTGGATTTGGATTTGAGGAAAGATATGGTAAGGGATTAGCATTGAAATCAAAGGTTCCAGCGATTTTCGCAGGTGTTCCAGCTTGTTACGCATAAACTGATCGAAGCTTCAAGAGTAGCAGCTAAGTGATGATTTAAAATGAAATCAAAGCTGCTTTTTCGAGGTTACTTAGAAATAATAGATTGATAATTAATTCATCGGTTATGATAGGAGACGCTACAAAATTGCTAGAGGCGCAGTCAATGGTGCTTTACATCAACGTTAAACCCTCCAAGATGTATTTCAATGCTACTTCATTAGTATTATTATCGTTTTAAGGTTAATTCTGCTGTTTTTATGAAGATTGTTAGTGCTGCATTTGTGGTAGCGATTACTATTAAGATTGGTTTACCTTGAATCCACTAACTGAATGATTATTATTATTATTGTTACTTCTGGGCGTATTTATTTATCCAAAGGGTGCCTTAGTAAGGCTCGACGACCCAAATTGATCTGCAATATCCGAAGAAAGTGCAGTCAACAGTGACAGCAGCGAACTACTATCAGGAGCAAATTACAGTGCATAATGAACAAAACTTTACTGCAATTCCCTTTTGACTTCACTCACTGCTGCAAATTCCCTGAGATTTTCCAAGAAACATTTGACTATTTTACTCGTGGAGTGCATCAGCATGGGTATCTCTTGATCTTTCTGCTCAACTAAGGAATCGAATAATTTCAAAGCACTTATTTTAACTTTCTTGTCTGCAAAGTTGACGAGAGAAGATGGAATCATAGCAGAACTTGCATCTGCAGAGGTTACTCGTTATCGGGGACTTCCCTTATTGATGGTTGGTTTGTTCTATGCTGCAGCGAGAGCCTGGGTATTCAGTGTGTTGGCGTGCAAGAGCATTGTGGGAACGGAGACGTTCCCTGAAGAAGAAGATGGAGTCAGAAGTAAATATTCGATGATCTATTCCAGCAGATACACTTTATAGTTGAGTTGCACAGACTCCTCACAAGCAACGGATATCGTCTCATTGATGATCTTCTCAATCATTAAATCTTCATCCCACTTGGCGGAGTCAAAAAAAGTGAACAGATTGGATAGCAAATCATTGTAGTTTTTGAGAATAAACGAACGACGGCTAAAAACTCTAATTATTTTAATGCATTCTGGCGAAATTTAATTTTAAGGTTTTTGTGATAGCGATTGTGTTTCTTTCAGAAGTAAAGCGCCATGATCGGCTTGCTAATTCGAAGAAAACGGTGATATTTCCTGAACTGCTGGCTCAGGCTAATTATGATTCGCTAAACGAAACCGCTTGTTGAAATCTATTATGCATTGCAGCAGGAAGTGAAAGAAATGTAGTTGATTTGAGGATCGAAATACATTTTGTTAAGTTTTGATTTTGGAAAGCGTTGCTGTGTAGGCTGCCATGAGTTGCTGGAGAGTGAGAAGTTTATCCGCATCCAACGTTGCTGAGTTCGCTGCGAGTATTTCCCTCACAAGATGCTGAATGTCAGTTTCAAGTTAGTCTGTCAGTTTAAAGATCTTCTCAGATGTGTAGTGATCCTTGTGGATAATCGAAAACTTCAATAAAATACCTAAAAACATGCCCCTGGAAGCTCTATAGAAAGGGTTACATTTCTCGCTAAGAATATAAAGTGCAATCTCCAAGAAATCCATCTCAAACCTGATAAAATTATCACTGAAAAATGTTATCTGCTGTTGTTGCTAAGCAAACTCAGTCTTGCTGCCTGCAACACTGGGCTGATACATATTTTCAGCGTTTTTCGGGTGATTGTTATTATCAATTTATTCCGTTAGATTATCAATCTTGGATACTGCGTTTGAATCTTCAGGTTACGCTTACTTGAGAGAAATATGCTTTTGAGTGTAATTCTTGAGATTCACAACGAGGACTTGCAGAATCTACAGAGTTATCCATTATATTGGATAGGAGGTTTTATCGGATTTCAGTTTATCTTTGAGGTAATTCACAGAGTCAATCAATCTCACATGGGTATCTTGAATATGATCTGAAAGAGTATTCGCTGAGAGTCTCACTTGATTCTGCAGCTTGTTCACATCCAAGGCGTTGAACTCATTGAAAGATTTATTTGCTTTGTCCTTGATGGCTTCTGTGCACTCTTGCATTAGGATGTTTTCAAGATTACTGTTTTTACCATTGCCAGAAGATTCATGCTGATTTTTCATTCTTTTCTTCTTACCACCACTCTATTATGAAAGATTCTATTGATTCAGCAAATCGTAGCATTCCTCTAATATGCTTTAATAGACAACTATTGGTTTGCGGATACAATTCCCCATAAGCGTAGCTCTCTCTCTCTATCTTTGCTGCACAGACGTCAAGTGAATTTTTAGTGTCTCGTTAGATTTAAATTCCCCTTTGCCCTTGCTTTGTTCTGTGTATGTGTATCTTCCTTGGAGTAGATGCCTTTCTGTTTTGTTTTTCTAACTTTCAAAGAAATCAGCTTTAATTTATTTCACTCCCACAAATCTATCACAATTAATACCTTGATCCATACATTCACAGTAGAATTCAATAATATGTGACTCATTAAATTTTAATCAGTCTATTTCTTACTCTCCTAGCTTGCTCCTTAAATGTTCAGTTCGTCTCAGCATTGAACCTTTTCACTCAGTTAAAAAATTAAGAATCAAAATATGTAAATAATCAATCTTTTTTTATTTTGTTACAGACACTCACATATTGAGAGAAAATATTGCCAGATAAATTAACTTGAATAATCAATAATTCCTCCCAAGACAAATCAACTCGCTGCAGAAAAAAAAAGGAAAAGAAATAATCTTGAATATCTGATTGATTATGAGGGAGGGATTGATGATACAAAGTGAGAAATACTAGCAATAAAGTAGATCATTTTACCAAAAAAAAGGAAGAATCCTATTTGAT
>Ga0302271_10005009_pt1 | contig 10266 bp, 8 predicted proteins | sample III_Bog_N1_1_FD_198767 | JGI IMG/M metagenome (GOLD analysis project Ga0302271, IMG submission 198767) | Peat permafrost microbial communities from Stordalen Mire near Abisko, Sweden - III_Bog_N1_1 | ecosystem: Environmental > Terrestrial > Soil > Wetlands > Peat | place: Sweden: Abisko... | reverse complement strand
GCGGTTCTTTTGGAGAAGTCTATATTGGTAAAATACTGTTGTATTTTTGGATGAACTTTGTAAAATAACCTTTTTTATTTAGCGATTAACTCTTTAACTGGCCAAGAAGTTGGAGTTAAACTTGTAAAGATTCCTTAGAATGCATCTTCTTCTTCTTCATTCATCAGTGATTTGGTTTTCTTATTTCAGGATCTAAATGTCGACGAGAACTCTCAGATCCCCCACGAAGACATGTTTTACCACTATTTACAGACAATCAATCTAATTTCTTTTAATTGGTATTAACTACTTGTACTTTTACCTGATTCTTTGAAAATAATTAAAGTTTGAATAGGTGTTTTCTAGCCTTACATTTTATTAAGCAATATTGTGTGGATACCATGATTTATTGCATTTAATCAGAAAACTTAGCTTTTCTAAAAGAACAAAATTATCATAAATCAATAAACTGAACTGAATTAGTTTTATTCGAATTAAACTACTTCCTCATTCAAGAAATAAGTTATCTGTGTAATCTTCGAAAGGTAAGGTATGTGTCTTCTCTTTCAAAGTTAAAGCAAAAATATATAACTATTTTCACATTTATTTATGAATTCGAAGATAGCAAATTAACAATTAAATGTCTAATGTTTTTGGTGGTAGCTTTTTATAATACAATCATCTTCGATTCTTCTTCTTTTTCTTATTGTCCTTCTTGAATCTAATTTGTGGTTGTGCACAGAATAATTAGAAGTAAAGTAATCCTTGCAATACTTTAATTTTTTAATTCTGTCTCTTCTTTCATAAGATATTTATAAAGATTATTAAAACATAAGAAGATGTTAGTGGTATTGGTGATGAAGTACAACGAAAAATTAAAAATATTAGTCTCTCTTAAAATGAAAATATTAAAACAAATTATCTGCTCAGTTAATTCCTTTCCCCCTCCCTTCCCCTAAGCATTTCGGTTCAAAAACAAAATAAAGACAAAGACATCTGCACTTGTGATTAATAATAAAAGTAACAATAAAGCAAAAGAAAACATCCTTAACTACAATATTTTCATCGCACTCATAAAGTAAAGAGATTTTCTGAGTTTAATCGAGGAAAAGTAAGTACTGAAAAAACAAAACAATTTCACTGCATGAGCATGCAAGCTAACTCTGCGAGATACATTGATCCTATTCTTAACTTCGATCCTTGGTATCTTCGTCCAGCTCCTGAGGCTCAAGATATTAAACACACAGGTAGGTGCTGCTTTCTCTTCGAACTAAAAATAACATCCTTTTTTGTAACAGATTATTATATCAAACACAATGATAAGAAAAAGGGACAACGGAAGGTTTATCAGAGAGTAACTTATGATGAATTCGAGAGGAAACATATTGAAATACTTAAAGCTGATATGCAAGCGCAGAATATTGAAGTGCCTTAAGAGTAATTACCTTTTATGAAAAGAAATATCATCTTGAAAGATTTAAAGACAAAGTTGAATCTTGTGAACTGTTAAAATGATAAAAAGAGTTTTTAAAATGATTAGTTTTTCCTTTAAAAACCTTTAATAATTCTATTATTTTAGTTGGAAAGAGAGTGATTACTTGAAGATGTGCTACTGCGGACGATTTGATGCTAAGAAGGATCTGAAGGTAACAAAAATAACTATTTCTTATTTGAGAAAAGTTAGTTAAATTAAGGGGGAAAAAATATTATTTTGAACAGGCTGCTCGTGATCACATTGAATGGAGAAATAACTCTGCTGTTCATAATTTAGATAGAGCATCTACTAGCTTACTTGAAAGCGGGATGATATATCTGCTCGGGCGAGACAATGATATGCGACCGATTATCTATTTAGATTGTTCCAAGATAAATTTAAAAAAAGATGGTGAAGAAACAATACTCAAAGCGTTATGCACTTTCTTAGACATGATAAAGAAGTACATGTTCTTGGATTATAACATTGAGAATTGGATCATGGTTATTGATACCTGCGGGCTTGGACTCACAAGTCTTCCAATAAATGGATTGAAGTTGATCATTAATAGCATGTCGATTAACTACTGCGCAACCATGGAGAAAATGTATATTCTGAACCCATCGTTTATGCTGAATACATCTTGGAATATAATTAAGAGTTTCATTGATCCAGAGAGCGTCGAGAAAATATAATTTCTTAAGCCTAAAGAATACAAAGAAATGTAGAAAAAGATACCTCTTAAATTCTTGCAAAAAAAATATTCAGGTGAACATCCTGATATTATACAATTCTGGTAAGATTAATGAATTCAAGTTAAAGGAGGGGATCAAGTTGTTTTATGTAATTTTATATTTAATTTTCTTACACAACAGGCCTCCTTTGAATGTGTTCTACAAGGAAGATGAGAACAAACCGTTAAAAAAGATAAGTTCTTTAAAAAACGGAAATGATTCTCCAAGAGTTCTAAATTCTCAAAATAGTATGGCTACTTCTCCTGAAGGACGTGGGCTATTAAGGAAATCAATTACATCACCAAAAGAAGATTAATAATAAGAGAAAGTTGATGGATATAGAGGTTAACTCTAAAAAGAAATTTCAAATTAAAGAAAAAATAATTAACCAATAATTATGAATAAAAATGATGGAATCAAACCATAGATAATCATCACAGCTGTGCCAGATGATAAGATCGATTAACGGTACGCTCTTGCTGGGTTTGATGAAGAACTTGAGAAAGAACTATGGGAAAAGATAAAAAGTTAAAAGGCGAAAGCGCTGTTGGATTCAACAATGACTACGGCGAAAGAAGAAGCAAATGTTGAAAACAAAAGTAACTCAAATTAACAAGGTAAGTAGACTTATTTTATGGTGGCTTTTAGATAATTTATTTTTACTTTTTCTCAAGAATCTAAAAGAACCAGTGTTGAAGGGGCGAATAATAACAACAACAACAACAATTAAAATAATTAGACAAATTAGAATAACATATCGACTTTAGATCATAGTGAAGCAATTACTTAAAATCTGCGTCAAGTTAAGCACATGCAGTTTAGTACTTCTGTACCTGAATTAGCTGATTCCTGCTTAACTAGCAATAACAATATTCATGAAAATATGGTAAAACATTCATAAATCGATGAAACTCAGCTTGTAGAAGGGCTTGATTCTCTCTAACATACGAATAGACCTGGAATAACCTTTGAAGGTGATGATTAATAATTAAACAGCAGGTGCTGTAACAGTTGTGCAATTTTCTGATATTCCGCAAGTTGCTTTTTCTTTTTCATTATTCATTTCCTTCCAAATCTCTTGTCTTTGTATTGCCTAATAATCAGGTGCTATCTTCATTTATTTATATTATTTGCCTCAACCACATTATCCCTAACTCTCAACAATTTATCTTCTTTTTTTTTGAAGTTATCTTATTTTATTCAAAATCCACCATTCATTCTATTTTGAGAAAGAGAATCCACTAAAATTAATTGAAGATTAGCCTGATCCTACCCAAAGCATACCAATTTATGGGAATAGGTTATTCGTAATGCAATCTAATAAAATTCATCTATAAAAATACATTTGAAATGCAAAAGAGTTTGGTTTTGTGAATTCATTTTGTAAAAAAATATAAACACTGAGAATACATCGATTTTAGTTAAATCTACATGTTTTAATCAAGAAATGAGTTCAATTTTCTGCTGGCTTTTAGGTTGCATGCTTCTCTACAGGCTGTCCACAAGTTACTTTAGTTTTTTGTTTCTTTTTGAGATTTTAACTGAGAAACACTAAAAGAAGTAAAAATCCAATAACCAGCATGATAGTCTCTCCAAATCCTCCTTGAGATTATGATGAACCAGAATTCATCGTATGTGCTGCAAAAAATAATAAAATTTCAAAAATAGTAATAATTTTGAGCGACAAAATCAATATATTTAACTGTTAGTTGGAAGGCCTAAGTCTCCTTGTGGTGAAGATGATACAGCTGAGTTAAGCAGAGAACTTATAAGGGAGCTTGCGTTGCTGATTACATAGTTGCAGTTATCGAAATTCATGTCAAGAAAAATGGAAGAACCTATTTATTTTTTAAAACAATATTTCTTGAATTATGATTTATAATATTTTCTTCTCTTTGCTTTGTTTTACGTATTCCCTCGATTATTATTCTTATTATCCTGATCATTTTCTTAATTAGTTCATCATCCTTAAATCAGATCAGTAAATGGTCATGCGATTTTTTTATTTTTTTGCCTTATCTTTCTTTATTTCTTTTTCTACCTAATTTTACTATTCTCTTATCCACTTTATTATTATGAGGTTATAATTCTGCACATTTCTATTTTAGTTTCCCTATCTTCAAATAGCTTTAATAATTATTTTAGGATGTTGGATTGATTATATATATATTGATTTCATTAAAAGCTTGAATTTTAAAGAAATTATCAAAAATAAAAATAATTTTTGAAATAAAGGTTTTTCTTTTCCTTAATAGCCTCCAAACTATTAACAGAATTGTAAATACCATCCCACATTTTTAAACAATGGGTTTGATTTATTGGTTTGTAGGAATTATTTACTAAACTAAGTATAAAGGGATATGGTTTTGTGTAAAATATTAGTTTTAAGCGATTCCTTATTTCCCTTTCAGCATTGACACTCTGTTCATAGTTTAGAGTCAAATCATTGTTGATTTTAATCAGTTGGAGGTGTCTGTGTTGTATCTTTGAAGGGAGTTGCGAAATTGAATCCTTGTCCAACAGTTTTAGAAAACTGCAAGCTGTTCTTTTGATCAAATCCTTCACTGGAAGAAGCAATGCTTGGAAGCTTTTAGTCGACTGGATTTTTAGATAATACCTGGATTCTCTTAGTGGAATTATGCGATCCTGATGAATTAAGTTTCTTCTCTTAGTATCTACCATAATGCTAGCCGAACTTAGTAATTCAAAAATATAATTAAGAACAGGAGATATTAAAATAGATTACCTTGCCCATTTTCTCAGGAGAAGTCTCTTTTGGAGGGAAGATTGCCTGAATAATAGAAAAATGAACAGGTTAAATTTTATTTCATAAGAAATCTGATTTACCCAATTATGATAATTGCCAAGTTTTCCCTTGTAGCTGTTTAAATCTTTATCACAAGATATGCAACTCCATTTCTGAATAGGTCTCTTTACTACCAGTGCATCCTCTGCTTCTCCAAAGAGCATTTGGTACATTTAGAAAAGCTAATACAATAAACAAGAATCATAAAAATCCTTCTTTCAAAGAAAAATTAAATTCTAAAACCTTTTTCTCAATTTCACTGAACTTCTTTGCAGTTTCTGGCCCACTTGCAGATGCTTTCAGCTTTATCAATACAGCTCCAGCGACTTCATCTAGTTTTCCCAACAGCATCTACTCAAGATTGTAGAGATCATCCTTGTCTGCTTTTTTATCAATGAGATCTTTGAGTGCTTGGATCATTGCTAGTAGTTCTGCTCTAAGATCATCAATAGCTTGTTGCCAGTTCCCGTTATTGAATTAATTTAGAGCACCAGTATCTATCTTTTGAGTTTCTGGTTCTTTGACGTAAACGATTCGTTCAACTGCTTAGTAATTATCTGCCCTATTATTATTGCCTTCATTAGCTTAGATAGCAGAAAGCTATCCTTAAAGTTTGTTGAGAAGAATCCTTAATTCATTCAGCTTATTCTCAAGTTGAGTAATCTAAAAAACAAAATAAATAAATATTAAATGTCTTATTTATGCTTCTTTATCTTCTTACCTTCTCAGAGTTCTTATCAATATTTGATTTTAGATCATTTCTGACCCGTTTGAGATCGTCTTACTTAACACAAGACAGCATTTATCTTTCCAATGCATCCAACCTGCCATCTGTCAGTTATTTCCCTTCATCATAGGTTTGGACATGGCTATTAAAGTCTCTATGTAGATTTTCCAAGGCCTTTTGTAACATCTCAATGGCATCATTCAAGTGATCCATTTCAGCTTTTTAATTAGGATCTTATTTTCCTATACCAAGATTGGCCAGCTCTGCTGCATCAATTGGTTTACCTTCAGAAAGTCTATAAAGGATTTCGTTTAAAATCATATGGAAATATAAATATATTTTTCTCACTTGGTAGTCAAAAAGGCAGAGAGTTTATCAAGATCACTACGCTTCGCTTTATCGTCAATCGCTCTTTGAAGCCTTGCAACAGCTTTCCCTATCTCAGAGAGTATTTCTGCAGTCTGTTTTTCTTAGTCTTTCTTTAGTTCTTCCTTGGTCACCTAAAATACAATCAGGATAAATGATAAACTTAGCCATAAAGGTAGAAAAATCGAAAGATATTTTACAAATGTAGCTTTCAATTTTTCTAGCTCTTGCATGATATTGTCTATTGCACTGCTGTCAATAGCAGCTGGCTTTTCAGAAGTCTCTGATTTTTACCTATTTTCTAAGTTATCAGAAGAAACTTTGATATCCTCCTTTTCACCTTCCTAATCTTTCATTTCTTTCCATTCATTTAATCTGTCCAATTAAGAATCAAATCTATCTTGATTAGATCTCATCTCTTCTAAAGTTTTGTTAATCTTCTCAATGTCATTAGCGAATCCTTAAGCCATTTCCTTGTAGAGATCCATGTCACTCTTTAACTAAGGAAGTGCCTTTGCAAGATCCTTCAACTCATCCTAACAATAATTCGGTTCTAAAAATAGTCATTTTCAAACACCTAACTTACCAAATTGATGTTATTGAGTTGTGCTTTGAGTTTATCAATATCGATCTGATGTTCCCCCAATGTATCTTCATGCTTTTCAACTTGTTTCTTTAATAAAAATAATTTCAAAAAATGGTTAAAAATACATCAACCTACCTCCAATTTATCTATGCTGTTTGCGTTGGCTTCAACATTTTCCCTTAGAACCTTCAAGGAAGCATCAGTCTCTTTTGCTTTTTCCTTGATGTTCACCATATCACTTCTAACCTCTCCAACTTTATCAGAAATTGAAGAGCACTATCCTTCTACTTTATTCACGCGCTAGTCCATTTAACCCATATCTTAGCGTAATCCAGACAAGATTTTGATGATAGTCTCAAAGTTAGTCTTTAATATTGTCTCACTGAACTGGATTTAGACTAGACTTTCAACTTTGATTTGCTAGAGCATCTCAGTTTATACCATAGTTGCACTCATTCGAATCAAACTTTTATTTATCGTGTATTCTTTAATTAATATTGAAACAGTCTGATTAACTGCTCTTGATTTAATGGGTTTATCTCACTCGTAATTCAAGTGAATATTCTTCAATTTTGATCAATTAATTGAGTGTTATAAGAAATATGAAATTACAAATTTGTTTTGTTTTTTTTCAACAAGAAGCCACAAGATCCTTTTTAAATACCTTCCTTTTTTTGACTGACCTAATTTTCTTAGTTAGTTTTCGATCCAGGGTTTAGGTAGCCATCCGAGGGTTGAAGAGTCTCAGAAGTGAGAGTGAATTCCCTTTTTCCATTTGGGGAATGTGGGTATCGTTTATTTTCAATATTCTCCCAGTGTATGGTCTTACTAATTAAACTGATCATTATCTTTCCGATATCTATTAAATAATGATCTTAATTGTCATTTTCACAAAGATAGTTAATTGGCTTGTTATCTTAAAAATGATAAAGAGAGCCATAAGAAAAATGAATTCATTTTGAAATAACAGAATACTTATTTTAAGAATAATAAGATTAAACTATAATGCATATTAGTCTTATTAAAACTCTAACACTTGATTCCAATAATAGCATTGAAATCCGTTTTAATAACATAATAAGAATAATTGTTGTTTTCAATCTCAAAGCTTGGGGAGGGGGGAGGATAATAAGTGTAATTCGTTTTTTGATATTTGTATCAGATTTATTCTTTTCAGGAGTGTTTCTTTATTTGAAAGAAGAAAATTTGTGTATGAATGAGGCTGAATGATAGAACATGCTTGAATGTTGTGGCGTTATCCATGATCTTGATTTTTCTTCAGACAGCAAGATGCGATTTACCTATTCATTGCTTGAAACACTAGATTCCAGGAAAATGGGTGATTCAAACAACTTAAGGGTACAAAGATAGCTCCAAGTATGTTCGATGTGGCCATTCTTCTCCAGATAACTAAGAGTCCTTCGCAAACAGGGTTCAGCTAAATTTAAAGGTAAGAAACTCTTAATATTATGATACATTTTGAACATTTCATGTTCATTTTAGGTGCAGAATAAGATAAATATTGAACTACTAGAGAATGGAGATGTTGAAACCATTTTAGAGGGAGACGCTTTAACAGGTTTCAGATAAACTGGCAACTGGACAATGATGTATGATGAAGGAATCATAATAAAACTAGGAGGGACTGATTACTTTGGATTCTTCAAATATTCTCAACTTTCTTCTTCTCAAGATCAGTTGAATACTACTATAAAATATGAATATGACTGCACATAATTAAGCACAGGTTGGTACTCGAGTTCTCAAAGAAGTGTCAAAGGATGCATGACTGCAATAAAACTAGATGGAAAAGAGGAAGATAGACATTTAAAAAGCATAGATAAGAATTTAGAAGTGTAGCCAAATGAAAATGAAGTGAATAATTTTAACGAAGTGAGTTAAAAGGAAGGGGAAGATTAGGAAAATGAAGACTCACTGATGGCTGATTAGAGATAGTCTTAATTTTCATCTTTGAAAAAAGCTAAAGTTCGAGATACACAAATTAAGACGAGATCTTAGATGCTGTTGGATAAAGCGTTAGATAAAATATTGAGCTAAAAAACAGCAGAAAATAGAGTCAGTCATGATGTTAAAGTTGATTATTTAAATGGACTAGAGAAAAAATGGATTGCTGGAATTTCCGAATCGTTTAAGAACCTTTCCAGAGAAGAAGTCAACAAAAAAGCAGGCAGAACAAGGAGGAAAAAATCTCACAGACAATAAGTGAAAAATTAAACTGATTCACAAGATATGGGTGTTTAAGATATTGACAAGTATTTGCATTACTCAATGTAAGATGTCAGTGATTTGCCAAAGGATTTCACATGGATAGAGTATATTGAGACGCCTCTTAGTTAGAATGATTGTGGATCTTGCTATGTTATTGCTACAATATCTATGCTGAATGCTAGACTCAAAATTAAAATGGGCAAGGAGTTTTTAGAACGTATTTCAATGCAGCACATTCTTAATTGCTCTTTCTACTCTCAAGTAAACATATATAACTATACATTGCAAGAAATTAATCATTTTTTAAGGGATGTGAAGGAGGATATCCCTATGAAGTAGGTAGGTTTGGATCAGAATACTTTCTCATTCAAGAAAAACTTGCTCCGTTAACTGTAAAAAAGAATCTGATTTTTAGATAAAATTATGAAGATTGGTCTGTTTTTGAAGGGGGCAACAGAGAAATGCCAAAATATGAAAAAGGAGAATCTTGAAGGATACTTTAAGATCACTAATTATGGGTAAGAAAATATGGTAAAGGCATATGAATTATTGAAGAAAATATTAGATTTGTAGGAGGCGCTTATGGAAGATGCAATGAAAGAGAGATGATGCTTGAGATCATGAATAATGGACCAATCGTAGCTAACCTTAAGATTGATGACATGTTCTTGTATTACTCTAGTGGAGTCTTCCACTCTGTCGAAGCTGCAGACTGGATTATAATAAGTATTAAATAGAAAGAGGTAGATAAGAATTCTAACTAATTATTTTTAAATAGATGAGAAAGAGCCAGAATGGAGACCAGTTGAGCATGCTGTTCTTTGCTATGGATGGGGAGAATCTGAAGAAGAAGGAAAGTATTGGCTGATGTAGAACTCATGGGGCTCAGATTGGGGAACAGAAGGAAGATTTAAGTAAGATTTTTTTAAAGGTCTCTTAAAGGTTATTTTATTCATTGAATATCAGGATCCGTAGAGGGACAGATGAGTCGTTCGTTGAATCAAGTGCAGAATTTGCTAATGTCGAATTTTTCAAGAATAGTTGATGGCAAAAGCCAAAAGAATTATAAACTACGGTTGTTAATCTTCTTCATAATTATTGTTTCGCATAAATTATTATTTGTTTGATATGTCCTGCAATTAATAATACTTTTCACTATAAATTACCCGAAAATAAGATGTAAATATATTCAGAATTATTTTACATCCTTCTTCAGGAATTATTCACTAATCATCAAATTTACTTTAGAAATATTAAACAAATAATAAAATTGTGAATTAAAAAAAACAATTCTCAATCGGGGTTGGGGTTGGGGTTGGGGTTGGGGTTGGGGTGGGGGTTGGGGTTGGTGTTGGGGTTGGGGTT
>Ga0302271_10005006_pt1 | contig 10275 bp, 7 predicted proteins | sample III_Bog_N1_1_FD_198767 | JGI IMG/M metagenome (GOLD analysis project Ga0302271, IMG submission 198767) | Peat permafrost microbial communities from Stordalen Mire near Abisko, Sweden - III_Bog_N1_1 | ecosystem: Environmental > Terrestrial > Soil > Wetlands > Peat | place: Sweden: Abisko... | reverse complement strand
CCCTATTTCCGAAGCTGAATTTGAGAAAAACGGTTTAAACTTTTCGGTCGAAATGGAAACCGGTACGGGTAAAACCTATGTTTACCTGCGTACAATTTTTGAATTAAGTCAGAAATACGGTTTCAAAAAATTCATTATTGTAGTGCCAAGTGTCGCAATCCGTGAAGGTGCTTTAAAAAACATTGAAATCACTGCCGACCACTTCAAAGCCTTGTACAACAACATAGAGTTTGAACATTTTGTGTACGATAGCAAAAAAGCAAACCGCCTACGGCAGTTCGCCACCAGCAACCAATTGCAAATAATGATTATCAATATCGATGCCTTCAACAAAGACACCAATATCTTTAATCAGGAGCGCAACCAACTCAACGGTTTTAGCCCTCGTGAGTTTATCAACGCAGTTCGTCCGTTTATAATTATTGACGAACCTCAGAAGGTGGATAACACACCGAAAGCACAGGATGCAATCAAATCGCTAAACCCGATTTGTATTTTCCGTTTTTCTGCTACGCATAAAAATCTCTACAACCTTATTTACAAATTAGACCCTATCAAGGCTTACGAGCAACGATTGGTAAAACAAATCGTTGTCGCTTCCGTTACGGGTTCTAACGCTCAAAACGATGCTTTTATCAAACTATTGCAGGTTGATAACACCAGTGGAATTAAAGCCAAAATTCGTATTCAGGTACAGGGCAAAGGCGATGTAAAAGAAAAAGATTTTTGGGTAAAACAAAATGCCGATTTATATGTGCTATCCAACGAACGTTCAGCCTATCAGAATGGCTTTGAGGTATTGGATATTAGTTGCGAACCGGATAATGAATTTATTGATTTCACTTCGGGCAGATTGTATTTAGGTCAGGAACGTGGTGGTATTACCGAAGATTTGATTGATGTTCAAATAAAGAACACAATCAAAAAACACTTGGATAAAGAATTACAGTTGAAAGGTCGTGGAATAAAGGTTTTAAGTCTTTTCTTTGTCGATAAGGTTTCCAATTATCGTATCTACGATACAGATGGCAAACCAGCCAAAGGCAAATATGCTGATGAATTTGAAAGACATTACGCTGAATTAATCCAACTTCCTCAATACAAAGAGTTAGATATTTTTCCTGTAGAAAAATGCCACGATGGTTATTTCTCAGCCGACAAAAAAGGAGTTTATAAAGATACCAACGGTAGTACACAAGCCGATGATGATACTTACGCAAAAATCATGCGTAACAAAGAACAACTTCTTTCGATGGACGAGCCATTGAAATTCATTTTCTCCCACTCTGCACTTCGTGAAGGTTGGGATAATCCAAATGTATTCCAGATTTGCGTATTGCGTGAGGTAGGTAGTGCCAATGAGAGAAGACAAACGCTTGGACGTGGGTTACGTTTACCTGTCAACAAAGATGGTGAACGTGTAAAAGACGACAACATAAACAAACTAACTGTTATTGCTCGTGAAAGTTATGCTGACTTTGCAAGCGGCTTACAGAAAGAGTACGAAGACGAATGTGGTGTTACTTTTGGCAAAGTACCACAAATTGCTTTTGCAAAACTCACTGTAACTGATGGAGAGGAAGAGAAACCATTGGGCAGGGTGGCAAGTGCTAACTTATGGGCAGAAATACAAACCAAAGGTTATGTTGACAAAAACGGTAAAATCCAATCCTCATTCAATCCTTCTAAAGAAGGCTTTTCATTGGGCTTGTCAGAAGAATTTGCCGATAAAGAATTGGAAATTATCAATGTATTGCAATCTTATCAATTAGAACGTCACATTAAGAAAGATGAAGAACCAAAACGCTTGAAAATCAACAAACAAATTTTCCTTGACCCCGAATTTGAAACCCTTTGGAATAAAATCAAACACCGCACAACCTACCGTGTCGATTATTCAACCGATGATTTAATTGCTAACGCAACAAAATCAATTTCCGAAATGGAAAGAATAGATCCGGTAAAAGTGTCGTACCGTGAAGATATTATCGGGGTGGAGAAAAAGGGAATCACAACCACCAATACAAAAGCCAACGAAATCAAATTAGAATATACAGGCATTCTGCCAGATATTCTTGCATACCTACAAAAAGAAACCGAACTGACAAGAAGTACCTTGGTCAAAATACTTTCAGCCAGTAACCGACTAAAAGAATTTGCCGTAAACCCTCAAAAGTTTATGGATGCTGTGGCTTCAATTCTCAATCGGGAATTGCACCGCTTAATGATTGACGGTATCAAGTATGAAAAACTAACAGCAGGTCAAACCGAATGGAGTATGCAGCTTTTCAGAGATGAAGAGTTGAAAGACTATTTCGAACAATCATTAAAAGTAAATAATTCAGTCTACGACAGTATTATTTATGATAGTGAAATTGAACGTAGATTTGCTGAAGATTTGGATAAGCGGGAAGATATTAAACTATTTGTAAAACTACCTTCATTCTTCAAAATTGAAACACCCATTGGCACATATAATCCTGACTGGGCAATAGTAAAGCACGATGACAACACAATATATTTAGTCCGGGAAACAAAAGGCACAAAAGACTTTGAAAAACTTCGCAACTCCGAAGCCGACAAAATCAAATGCGGTCGCAAACACTTTGAAGCCATTGGAGCAAACTTCGATGTTGTTACTTCGGCCGTGGAAATATAGAAAAGACCGTCAAAAACTAATGTCATTTTTTCGTAATTATAACGATATATAATATAAATCTACAATCAATCTTCAACTTTATGGATATATTAAATTGGCTAAAAGCACTTTACTTGACAAATCAGATGTTGTTCAATATAATTATTGTGTTTACATTAATTGCAGTTGTATATAAATTGTGGTTTGCAGAGAAATATAAGTTAAACCTAATTATAAAGCTATTAATTTTTGGGGTTTTTCTAATTATCATTGGCTATGCCAAGGTAATTAGTAATGATTTCTTTAACAATGTAATAATAAAATTTGGTGATATTTTTGCAATTAGTGGTGTTATTGGCTATGTTTCGTCTGTGGATGATATTCTCAGACCATATCGTAATGAATTGATGAATATACTTTATTACGACAAAGCTTTTATGGAAAAACTAAAACCAAATGAAATAAAAGATATCTGGTTAAACTCCTCCTCTTTATATTTTAATAATCGTTTTAAAAATATCAATGAAGAATTGCTTAGTATTTTAAACGATGAGTACTTTTCTAGTAAAAGAAAAATGTACTATGAAAATATGGAGTTTATATATGTTATTAAATGGATTGATAGAGATTTAAAAATAGTTTCTGTTGAAGAAACAACTACTGTAAAAATTCATACTGAAGATAAATCAATTCAGCATTTTGTTCTTGATTCTAGTATCGATATTCACGAATCTATTAAAGATAAATGTGGTGCTTCTTTAAATATGTTGAAAATAAATGGTAAAGATGTGACTAATGTTCCAAAAATTACTACTTTTGCACATGATATTGTTGGGAACAAATTGACATTTACTGCTGCTTGTTGCCTTGAGGATTCAGAAACATATCATATTAAAAGAAAAATTACTAAGTCTTATTCGTTATTGTACGATAATAGCATTTGTTTTAAAAGTAGAAATATAACTAAGGGTTTATCTGTTATCTTTCATTTGCCAGAGGATATAAATCTTTGCGTTATGGAAAGGGGATTAATTAATAATTTCGAAATCGACAACAAAATAACAATGCCCAATATCTGCAAAGTAAGTTACTCAAATCTTATATTACCAAAACAAGGCTTTTCTGCGATAATTCTAATAAACTAATTGCCAATTAAGTTGTTCTATATAAACATTATCAACCAATTAAAAAAACAAATGAATATGAAAAAAATAATTTTAGAAGATATGACAGAAAACTAAATTAAAGTTGTCTGTATAGAGCTCGTATTTTTACGAGCTTTTTTTATTTTATGTTGTATAGTTTTATACCCCACGCAGGTTTAAACCGAATAGGTAAAGCGGTCTTCGTCATTCCGCCACTTTGTTCACAAAAACATAGCCCCAAGGGTAAAACAAGCAGCCTGAAAAAAATCTCCACACCTCGCTACGCTTCGGGTAGTATTTTTTCGTCTGCCCTTGTGGCTACCGCTTCCACACTCATTCCTGCGCTCCAGTAGGTGCTCGTCATGGCGTGTTAGCTTGTTTTGTTCACCACGTTCTGTCATTCCTCAGTCATGGTTGCACCTGCCCCCTAAAACCCCATTAAGGTATTCGCTAAAGCTCATAGTATTTTTTAGTAGGGGTCAGCCACCATTTAGAGTTTTGCTCGCCTGCGGTCGCTCATGCTGTTACAGTTTGTCACATTTTTTGCAGCTCACTTTTCATGTTGGCTTATTGCCGTGTTCGCTCAGTCTTTTCGTTCATTTAATTCTCTTCACTCCTTCACTCACACCGCAACGCCAACCCCACGCAAGAGCTGTCATTCATTCGCTCATTCCGTTCCATTCCGCTACTTTCACTTTCAGGGGTCTATGTCTTTTCCAACGCTATTATCAATGTGATTGCAGCATTGTTCCGTTTCACTACACAAAGCTTCACCACCGCACACATAAACCCCTTATCGTTCATTCGCTTCAATCCACTACATTCACTCATTACTTCCAGCCCTTGCTTTTCCAACGCATAAGTTCGAGCAAAAAAATGCGCCAAACTGGCTGCCAGCAGCACCCTGCCACAGCACTTCGTGCTATCCGTGTCCGGGGCATTCGCTCCACTCGCAGCGGCTCGCCCACAACGCACAGGCTTCATACTTCATTCCGTTTCACTCCACTCGCATTTGCCTTGCTATCAACGCTAGCTCAAGGCTGTTTTTACCATTTTTCGTTTTAAACCTGCTTCTCCCACGCCAACCCCCGACCACCCACCCCTAATATAAATGCAGTTGATATTTATCAAAATTCAAAATACAAGTGATTGACAGTTCGACAAAAAAAATGTTCACAAAGATAACAGCAATAAAATAAGTCAGTAAAGGTCAAGCCCTTCGGGTTTTTGCCACAATCTCCACACCTCGTTTCACTTCGGGTAGTATTCTGCCAAAAAACCTTGACAGCCTTAACGCTTCATTTCATTTCGCTTTTTATTGCAGTAAGAGGGTGTTTACATTTTCTTTTCCCCTTTTTGCTTTTTCGCGAAGAATTAGCATTTGCAGGATTTGACCATGTTTAATTACCCTTTTTATTGTATTGCTTATGTTTACCTTTAGATTAAAAACTTACAACCAGAAAGAAGAAATCAGAAATCCTCATTTCTTTATCCTAAACAAAGGAAACAACAGCGGAAAACCGCTTGTTTCTCCCTGTCCGAATTGCTTTGTTATTCAATTCTCAAATGAAGATGAAAAAGAACAGGTTTACTGGCTTTTGTTCTGTTTGTGGCAGTCTAATGGCTTTTATCAGTATTTACGTGGTTCAGTTATTCCGTTTATTGTTTTACGGGATATAAAATCATGTATTCAGGATGGTTTAGATAAATCAATCAAAAGCCCGGAGCGGTTTCAAAAACTTTTTTCTACTTTTCAAAGCATGAACCAAATCGAGAACCAACTTAGGCAAAATCTAAAAGTTATCGAAAAGGCAAGAAAGCTCTTACTCTATAAGTTCATTGAATAAGGTTGGCAAGTCATGGATAAGTCTACCATAAGCCTACCATAAGCCTACCATAAGCCTACCATAAGCCTACCCAATAGAAAAAATCTATAGAAAAGTACAGGCACAAAAAAAGCTCCACTTTTCAGTGAAGCTTCTTTAAATTTTTGAGCAGTTTATCAAAATACGTTTTTGATTTTCATGCTATTTCCAACAGAAAATACATAGTAATTGTCACCTGCTTTTTGAGAAAATTCAATTCCCACACAACTCAATAAACTTACGTTTTCGGTCATTACTGGAGTTCCTGCCAAAGCACTTACAACTGAAACTTCAGGATTTTCACCCGGTACGATTTCAATGTAATCGGAATAAGTAACTTTTGAAAGCTCATTCAAAGCTGGTTCAATGGGTTCGTAAACCTTAGTCAACGAATTGTAAGCATAATCCGAAATCACTGAAATTGAATTCACGAAGCGGAAATGAGTTGCACCAGCAGGAACTTTGAGCTGTTCAGTAGGTTTGAACGCTTCCACTTTAAGTGTAACGCTTGTTCTTCCAGCATTGGCTTCTGTTTCAAACTTTCCGGAAAAAGAACCCTCAACAGTATTATTCCGGTTGAAATTCAACCCGATTAAATGTTGCGGTACAGCAGTGATCAAAATTGCACGAACACCACGAGCTTCGCTCTGGTCTTCTAAATTGATTTTCTTAACGATACCAGTTAAACGACCTGTAAACTGAGGGTCGCTCATTTGTTTCATTAATTGAGATTGTCCTGAACGAATTGATTTGCCTACTGTTGCACAGCCTGCAAATTCGTTCATGTTTTCACGAGTTCTGACAAACGAAGCACCATTTTTAATCTGTTCGCCCGTTGCACCACCATTCATTCCGGCAAAATTGCCAGTCATTCCTTTAATCTTAAAGTGACGAATGTCTCCAATCGTTCCTTTATATTTCACATGTCCAAGTTGCCTTGCCATAATTATGAGTTTTTACGATAATTCGACGGTGAATTATCGATGTAAAAGTACAATATGATTAAAGGGTTATCAACGGGAAAATAAGCGTAAACGAGTGAAATATAGCGGATTGTAAGAATTATTGTATTTTTGGGCTGATGTATGAACTGATTTTATTACATTTTGTTGAATACATTGCAGAAAACAGACATAAATATCTGTAAATGTGATTATTGCAATTCAATGCAATGTGATAAAATGGTTTGCATGTGGTGCAAATGTGGTGCAAATTGGATAAAAGAAAAACGCAACTGATTGATTATCAGCTGCGTTTTCGTTTTGTAAGTGGTACCACCAGGAATCGAACCGGGGACACAAGGATTTTCAGTCCTTTGCTCTACCAACTGAGCTATGGTACCTTTTGGCTTAGCGGGTGCAAATATACGGCGATTTTTTTAATCTGCAAGGGTCTGACTTCAAAAAAACAGAAAAAAACAGAAGCTTCCGATCGTTTCTCGTTTCCTTGTCTCCTTTTAATTGCTGGAAGTGACTTATTTACTACCTTTGTGGCCTCAACCAAAAGTATGGAAAAAAATAAAGTTTCGGGGCATATTGCCATGTTTTCGGCCAATTTGATTTTTGGATTAAATACCACTATCTCACGGATGCTAATGCCCAGCATATTAAGTCCTTATGCGCTAACTTTCTTACGTTTGGCTGGAGGAATGATACTTTTTTGGTCTGTTTCACTATTTATTAGAAAAGAGAAAATTCCACCAAAAGATATTCTAATGTTGTTTTTTGCATCGCTTTTCGCACTTTCGTTCAATCAATTGCCCTATTTTATCGGCTTGTCAATGACTTCGCCAATCGATGCATCTATTGTTGTTACCATGTTGCCCATTCTTACTATGATTTTGGCAGCTATTATCATTAAGGAACCGATTACCTGGCTAAAAGCTATCGGAGTGATTGTTGGTGCGTCAGGGGCTTTGTTGCTGGTTTTTCATAATCCGGGAATCCATGTAGGCAAAAGCAATTTTATGGGAAATATTATTGTGTTTGGTGCAGTCATTTCTTTTGCGCTTTACCTGACACTTTTTAAGAACTTGGTTTCGAGGTATTCACCAGTAAATATTATGAAATGGATGTTTTTGTTTGGAACCATTGTATGCCTTCCTTTTTGTTATTCTCCGTTAGTAAATACCAATTTTTCAGAATTAAGTGCAGCGACCTACTGGCGAGTTGGTTATGTGGTAGTTATGGCTTCGTTTGTTGGTTATCTGCTTCTTCCTCTTGGTCAGAAAGTTCTTCGCCCCACGACGTTAAGTATGTATAATTATGCACAACCGGTTGTTGCATCTCTGGTTGCAGTTGTAATTGGCATCGATTCATTTGGTGTTGAAAAGGCTTTATCAGCTGTTTTGGTTTTTGCGGGTGTGTATATTGTTACCCAAAGTAAGTCAAAAGCGCAACTCGATGCAGAACAAACTCAAAAATAGTAGAAATTAAATTTATTCTTAATTTGCATCTTCAGCTTAGTTCATGAAGATCTTTTCATAGATGCAAATCAGATAGCTTTAAATGCACTAAAACTGGCTTTTTAAAGCTATTTTTTTTGTATGTTTACTACAAAATTAGTTTTTTTATAACCCTAAAAAGTTAAATATTCCCTTTTTTTGTGTTAAATAATATTTTGATTTGTAGTTGTTAAGCAAATGATAATCAAAGTCATACATTTTTTGCATAAATATTAATAAATATATAAATTAAAATTTATTGCGATTTTAATTTTCAAACAGCTTGTGGGTTAAATATAATCATTAATTTTGTATCGTCCATTTTGCAGATGCCCATAAACAAAGGGTTTCAGGGATGCTAGTATTTTTTACTGGCAATAATTTTTGTGTTGTTTTTTCTAGGAACCTAATTGCTATTAAATTAAAAGATTACTAATCAGCTATATTAATAAATTTACAAACAATTAAAAACATTTATTTCGTCATGAAAAAAATCAATCTCCTTGCAATTATGTTGCTATGCGGATTAACCGCATTTTCACAAGCAGTAAAAGACCGCAGTGTTATTCCAGTTGCTGTGAATCTTAATCAAGTATTACGCCTGTCAATAACCAATGGCGGAAATATTGAATTCGTTTTCAATACTATTGATGATTACAAAAACGGTTTGTCTGCTGATGGAGCAACTCCAGGTGCAGGAATCTACAAAACTGACTTCACAGTTGCATCGTCAACTCGTTGGAAATTAACTTACGGAGCAGAGCAAACTACATTTATTGGAACAGATAATCCAACAAATACATTAACATTGAATAATGTAGGATTTAAATTAGTAAACAACGGAATCAATACATTTGAAGCTGCTGGAAGTTTAATTGGTGCTACTCCTGCTGCTTCTTTATTCAGCACACCAACTAAAAATGCTTCTCAAGTAAGTGCTTTGATGGTTTATCCTGAAGATTTGATTGCTGACAATAATACTATTAATGCAAATGCAGGTGATGCAGCTGATAACTCATTTACATTGAACTGGAGAGCTGGTACCGCTGAAACTTCTACTGTAGCGTTACACTCATTGAATGCAGTAAAATTAATAGATCAAAAACCAAGCCCACGTCCTGACAGATATGTTGTAAACGTGTTGTTTGACCTAGTTATGGAATAGTCTAATTAGGCATTTTAGAATTTATCGAAAGATTGATCGACATGAAATATGTTGGTCAATCTTTCGTTACATATAAATCTTTTTGTTAACCGTCCTTGCGTGAATTCAATTCTACGATTTGTAAAAGCTTTTGCAATCCTGATTTTGCTCTTTTTGAGTAATGGATTTGCTATGTCGCAAGAATGGAATTCTGCACGATTAACTGTATTCTACGGAAGCAGTATCCCCTTTAATTTCAATTCATTAGATAAAATAAAAAACGGTATAGAAGTCAATCTTGGTACTCAAATAGGTATTTCAATGGCTGATTCGAGCAAAGTGGGACATAAACTCGAAGGGTTTGTGCTTAACTTCAGGTCGTTCAACGGTCAGACAAATATCAAAGGCGATGTTTACACTCTTCCGCTTAACCGATTGCGGGTGAAAGCTGAAAATGCCTTGGGTCTGGAAAGTGGTCATTCCTTTGGTTACAAAGATTTGACCGTCGATTGGGTTACTTTGTTTAGTTATTCAAACCTTACATGGACTAACCTGACTTGGGTGAATGACCAACTGAAAATTTCGTACGAATGCGGGAAGCCCGTCAGCAAAGGCGGAAATGGCTCACTTATTGGCGAAAGTCCTGATTATTATAATGTTGAAGTTGAATTTGAACTTGTTCCTATCGGGCCAGGTTTTTAAAATTGTAGTGTGAGCATTTAAGTCTAAGAATAAAGCAATGATTTTTGATATTAAAACCAACTATTTCACAAGATTAATAATGATCTTGAAAGTTAGCTGTGTTTTTTTTCTGACATGCAATGTCTTCAGTGCTTATTCTCAAAGCAATGAACCTGATTTGGTTTTGTCGTTTGTTAAGCGGAATGACAGCATTAAAGCCGGTGACATTCATTTCAATGTACTACGAATTGTAAACAAATCTTCTAGTTCAGTAACGGGCAGTACCAACTTTAAAGTGCCTGAAAACTGGAAACTTATTGCTTTTCCTTCCGATGTAATTACCATTCAACCCGGTGATT
>Ga0302271_10005005_pt1 | contig 10275 bp, 4 predicted proteins | sample III_Bog_N1_1_FD_198767 | JGI IMG/M metagenome (GOLD analysis project Ga0302271, IMG submission 198767) | Peat permafrost microbial communities from Stordalen Mire near Abisko, Sweden - III_Bog_N1_1 | ecosystem: Environmental > Terrestrial > Soil > Wetlands > Peat | place: Sweden: Abisko... | reverse complement strand
TCCTCCCAAACAAGAGATGCTCTCTCTCCTTAAGTCAACAAAGAAATTAATGTGTTTTTTATTGATATTATTAATCTGAAACTAACTTTTTCTTTGAAAGAAATATTCGATTCCCCTCAATATTTGATTGCTACAATAATCTTTATTAAAGATAAGCGCTCTCTTGACTCTCTCTTTCTCTATCAGTTTTTCTTATTTTTCATATGAAAAAGTTTTTTTATTTTTTTACTAAATAAAACAGAAAGATTATGAAATTTTTCCATTCAAATCTCTAAAATCTTAATAATTTTTCAAAATCAATTGAATTGACCCTCTCGAACCAGCTATGCTTATTGCTATCTTTTTGAATTAATTCACTTGATTACTTAATATTTTTTCCATTCAAGTTCCTCCATTTTTCAAGCCATTTTCGCTTCTAAAACTCTTCTTATTGATGTATCATTTACTCTTAAAGGGTTTATTAACTTTATTAATCAAATTCATTGCTTTGGTATTTCTCTTTTTGATATCATTTTAACCTCTTGGATTGAAAAAGCAATCATTCAGATATCAAAAAGATTCTATTCCCAATAACAAAAAAACAACTCTAAAATTCTAAAAATTATTTCTAAAAACAATAAACTAACTTTCACAAAATGGATAATTTCTAGATACCCTCAGTCTTCTTCTAAAAGCTGCAAAATGCCCCATGTTTTTGTATCTACAATACCTAAGTCAAGGAAGTGATCGATTGCAATGATTTCATACAAAAAAGCATGAAAATGATGTGGTACTTGAACTTTCGCCCTAACAACTCGTTTTAATTCTCCCTTGAGAAGCAAACTCTACAAGAAATCCAAGGATTATTATTTACTTGCGATGATCAGATGAAAGGTAATTGTATTAATATGGATAACTTAGGCTAGCTTAACCTCAGTTTGCCTGATTCCTCAAAACTAGTTGCTATTGAATTTAGTCCTAAAGGATTTGCGTCAATTAAAATATCTACTCCTAATAAAAAATGGAAGTGGCTTCTTCCAGATTTTTCCAACGAGCCGAAGAAGGATCTCCATTGGATACTTACTACATTCGATTAGAATAAAGGATAGCAGTTTCCTTGGGCATTTTTGGTAACAAAATTCAAAACTAAAATTTATTTTTATTTCTGTTCTCTCTCATATTATTGATAAGAGTTGATTTGATCTACAAATGAAAGAGATCAGATATTAATCTTAGGGTTTAGTATTCCCCCCTCAAAAAAACCAAGTTTCATATGAGTGTTTAATATCTCAAAATACCCAAAGCAGTTAGCTTGAAAATAATCCTTCAAATTTGAAAAAAGCCCAAAAAATGAATCCCCAACAATTATTTTTAAGATATTTTCATCTCCCCCCCACAAGCAATGATTGCAAGAGAAATATGTGAATGGATCAATTTTCAAATAAATTAAGAGTTTTATCTATCTGAAGTTGTTTTCAAACAAAATTCAATTCTTTTTGCTTATCAAGGCCCTTGACGAAGGCACATTTCACAATAAAGACATTATCTTAGCGTCTAAGAATGGACTTAGCTCACGTTTTCAACAGCCATATTAGCTCCATGCATTATTCTAAGCTGCAACTAAATCCTACACCTTCCAAGAATCTAGCACTAGCTCTTTTTTGAGCGTATAATATTCCTCTTCCAATTCTGTACAGATGGGCTAATTTTCATAAGAAAATTCTTCTTGGAAAGTGGTTAGAAATATCATCAATGATGAGTTCTATTTGCTGTCCACTAGTAAGTTCTTGTTTCTCATGATCAATTAGTCTTTAATGATGGTTGATAATGGAAGCATTACAGATGGTTTTCACTCATTTAGCATTGATATCATCAACAGCCCCAGCAAGAAGGACACCTCACAAATAAAAAAACCTACCTAAGAAATATCTACCAAATCCACGAATTATGAACCTTCAAAGGGAAGTTTCAAAACCAATATGATTAATGACTAAATTAACTCTCTACTTCCGATTTCTTTAAAACCCTTTAATCCTAATATAACCTCTCTAGCGACAAATCAAACTATGACTACAAGTAATCAGTTGAATTACAGTGAGAAACCAGCCTACAGCAATACCTCTAGTTCCCTAAATAAACCTGAATATTTTCTGATAAAAAATAAAGGTTCTGGAAAATACTTAGAAGTAGATGGTCAGAACATTGTGGAGTCGCTGACATAGCAAAGTGCTTCAGTTTTTCAGATTCTCAGAGAACCCTTCAATCCTTCGAGTTTTAAAATCTCCTGTCAAGGCTAAATACTCGGGGTATCTGCCCTTGGATCTACTGCAAAGATTTAGATACTTAAAGATTAAAAGGCTAATAATCCTCGCATGACAGTGTTCACCTTCAATTAGAATAGTAATATGTTGAAGATAGATACTAAGACAGTAAGTCTAGTTGGTGGAATGATATTTTCAGTGAATATTCCAGAATCAAAACAAAGCTCAAGTCTAATTGAATATTCCTAATTTAGTTTTGAGCCATCGATGAAAACACCCGCAAGCTCCTCCTCTCATTCCTCTCATTCGAATCCTTAACAATCCATGGCAATTTCTGGCAATTCTCAAGAAGACAGCATAATGCAAGAATTCTAACTGGATAAACAGCAAATCAAGATTGTCCCTTTTGTTTTCAATGAATAATAGCAGAGTCCTTTAAATAAATAGCAAGAACCTGTCTTCACTTCAGCTCAATCATCCCCATTTTTCCCTGTGCTTAAACAAAAATCTTCAGATTAATCTTTCTCCTAGAAGCTCATAGCTCTTAATAATTTTATACTTTACAACACAGAAGTCAAAGAAGTGATCGACTATGATACCAATACCAAGTCTCTTTCTAGAATGTGGCACATGAATGGCAATTCGAATCAATGTTTTAGATTCTGCTTCAAGCAGCAAAGTGAAAAAAACCAAGATGTTATTGGGTATATCGAATCCAGCTCGCAAAAAGGCTATTTTTTCAGTTTAACAACTGAAAACAAGCTCATTTTAGCTGATTAGAAAAAAGCATGCCCTGTATGCATTGCATTCAATGAGAAAGGGTTTGCTCGTGTGTTGCTTTTATCTCCTCAATAGAATTGGATGGTAGTGTGTCCAGACTAGAGGTACCCTCCGAAAAGTTCAGACGCTCATTGGAGACTAAGTCTAGTGGATTTCTCTTAAAATGCACAGTTTTCTTGGGCTTTCATCGTAAAAATAACTTTTTTAAATGAAAACGAAAGACAAATTTGAAAATTCTTTTTTATTTGATTTGTCATTTAAAAGGCCCTAGATGTAGGCACATTCAACAATTAGAGAATCTTTATTACTACATAGTCAGCAACGGGATAGCCTCTAGCACTGAACACCCAAACAGGGAATCGATTCATCATGCAAGAGCAAGAAAACATCTACTAGCCAACTAGGTACTTGCTGATGGCAAAGTACAACGAGAAAAATAAGTGTTACTCTTTCCAGTAGAATGCCGGAGAAAACTACCTTAGCGTAACATAGAAAGCAGTGACTCTTGGAGATTTCGATAGTATTAAGTCGACTTGGACTCTGATAAAAAACCTCATCAATAACGATTTCTATTTGATGTCGAGAGAGCAGTTTTTGTTCCTCTCAAACAAGCAAGCAGCCATGACTGTGGATACTCCCATGATCTAAAATGGATTGCAGTCATTCAATATTTAACTTTACATTACTGAAGCGGAAAAGATCAGTGAAAGTAAAGGAATTTCTGACAAGTTAGAAACCAGTGCCAAAGGACAACAAGAGCAAAAATACCCCATTATTTAGTAGTATTCTATTTAATCTCAGCAGAAAACAGAAATCAAACAATCTTTTTCTCCCACATATTTTGACAATTCTTACAACGTCATGAAATCAAACAGTTAAATTGTTGAAAATTCCTAGCTATCAAAATCAGTAATTTGTTCAAGACCTCAGTCAGAAAGTTAGAAAAAACACATCTCAAATTTAACTTCATCTTCAATATCTGGCAGTAATTACAAGCCAACTTAGAAATAGTAGGAATACTAAAATTAATAGTTAATAAGCCAGTAGAAAGGTTACTAGTATTTGTAACAACAATAACAGCAACAACAACTACAATAAAAACAACAACTACAATAATAACAACAACTACAATAAAAACAACAACTACAATAATAACAACAACTACAATAATAACAACAACTGCAATAATAACAACAACTACAATAATAACAACAACTACAATAATAACAACAACTACAATAATAACAACAACTACAACGGCAATAAAAATAATAATAATAATAATAATAATAATAATAATAATATTAATAAAAATAATAAATGCAAAAAGGATAATCATAGGTAAATAATTATCATAATAATGTTGCAGTTTTTGGATAGGATGCTCTTAGCAAGAAAAAAAGCATTACAGCTTAGAAATATCATAAATGAGAAAAAGTGACATCTGGTATTGCCACCAATAGATTATGTATGACAATAAGGAGAAAAGCAAAAATAATAATTGAAAATCAAATTGTAAATCTGCATCCCAAAAAATAATTGTCAGATTTTATGAAAGAATCTACTCTTCATTCAAAGTGTATGATGTTTTTGTATTAATTTGAATTTATTTTTATTTTATCACTTCTAGCTTCTTCCGCTAAAGGAAATCTGCAAGATAAATAAATACCTCTGGGAGCAGAAGATAATTTTTGTTATTATTATTATTATCTTCACTGTCATTAAATCCATTAACACGCACGCAAAAATCTATGTCTATTCAACTAATCTTCCATGAATGCTAGCTCTAAAATAAACAATTCCTCTTAGATTATTTTATTTCTCTTTTTCCCCTTCACTTTTCTTTTATGCGAAATATTCCTTTTTTGCTTCTAATTTTCCTTCAAATCCTCTGGGATTCCTAGAAATATCAATATTAATATTAATAAAAAAACAAACAAAATCATTCGCCTGATCACTGGATCTTCTATCCCTACGCTAATCTCAAGAAAAACAAATGAAAGCATAAAACTGCCTTGAGGAGCTAAAAGCAGCAAAGTCATTCATAATTTACAATGTAGATGTTGGAACAGTCATTGATTTCGACCACAAAGATACCAAGACACTCAATACCATGTGGCACATAACAAACAAGTTAAATTAGTCATTCCGATGGAAGCCAGAGACATCATATCAGCCAAATGCTGGAGAGATCGAATCATGTTTTAATGCCAACACTTACATCAGCTTACAAAAGGAAAAAACCTTTGTTCTGGCTGGATAATAAAACCAGACCAGCTTATTTCTTATTGATTTTAACAGCAAAGGATTTGCCCGCATTTCAATTTGGACTCAAGGCGGATATAAAATCATTGAAAGTGATCTAAAAAATGATCCAAAGAATAAAAAAAGGCAAATTGTCCTACATGATCTAACTCCTGAATCTCCCTTTTCCTGGGCAATCCTAGTAATTTAGAGTCTTTTTCGTTGATTTTTTCACTTACCAAAGAATCAAATTCATAGTTTTATCATTATTATTCAATTTCTTGAAAGAAAAAAAACAATCATGTTTTTCATTTTTATTAAGCACTTTTTCATTTGTTTATTAAGACCATTGACTAAGGCACATTCGACAGTGAGAGGATCCTAATAAGAACTGCAACCACAGAATCAGATTCAATTGGTTCCAATGGATTGAATACTTAAACAGGAAATAGAATCATTCAGCAAGAACAATTTGACATTTACAATCAATAGAAATATTTACTACTTGCGTAATTTACCAAAGATAAGCACTTCTATTCATTCAGGTAAATCAACGGCGAAGGCTACATGAGTGTAGAATAGAATTCAGTAACAATTCTTCCATACTAGGAGTCCAAATCAGATTGGCTTATTATTCAAAATATCATCAGCAAAGATTGGCATCTAATGTCTCAAGATAAATTCCTTTATCTCTCCAGTAAGGTATCTACAATGACTGTTGACGAACCGCGGATTTAAAGCAGTCAATAATCATTCAAGATCTAGCTAGAAGTAGCCCCTGTGATGAAAAATACACAAAATAATAATTAAGAATAATAAAATCCTCCAAATTTTATTAATTCGTTTAGTTGTTTTCTCAAATGCAAAGGATCTGGGAAGTATCTTGATGTCATCTAAGGAACGGACAGAAGCATCGAAGAGAGGATAGACGAGTCGGCTCCTCAGTCTGTGTTTTAGATCATGACAGAGTTATCCAAGCCTAATAGTATGAGGATATTCTTTTAAGATTCCCCAATCGGTGCTGTGAAACCAAGCTAGACTTCAGCAGTGTAGGTCTTAGACAAAATGAAAGTAAATTCCAAGGAATGCTAATTCCTTTACGATTAGAAAACCTAGACCTTGCAGTCAGATACCAGAATATTGAGTATTGTTGGAGGAAAGCTCTTTGCAATGAGTTTAGTGTAACACTCAAAATCAATTAATCCATATTCTTAATTTGATCTGGAGCAGATTTAAAAGTAAGATAATTCATAGCAATAGAAGACGAATATTCCATAATAGGTGTAGGAATAACCATAAATGCAGGTACAATAACAATATCCAAACCTTAATAAAAATTAAGAAAGATCTTATTATCTCAGAGCTGGTGGACTTTTGTTGACTGTCGATTAAAGCGGTTTCTTAAAGTAAATAAGTGATTCCAAGCAACATCCATCACAATTTACTCTCTAATAAGTAGGTTAAAATAAAGCTAAGATACTTTTCTTAAATTACCCACTTGCAAAACTATCCTCTAATGAATAAAAATAGAGATACATTGCTGTGTATCAATAAACTAAGAATGGAGCAGATATCCTAAGCTTTTCATATGACAGTAAAAACTACATTCTTCCGAAAGACAACAACCTATTCTTGTAAGATTAGTATGTTTGCTGGAGTGATATTGCTAAAGATCAAATTATTGTGAGTTTAGAACCAATAAACTAATGAGAGATGGAGATGAGAGAGATTATTAAGCTGTGGAAGAATGCAAAAAACAGTAGATTAGAAGAAAATCATTAGAAAACCAAAGAATAAAATAATATATTTTGTACTTTTGGTTTGAATATCTTAAGAAAAAAAGATGTTTTTTATTTAGATTGGATGACTAGCAGTTTAGCTAAGTGATTAATTATTATATTTTAGAGGCTAAACACTCCTAGAAAAGATAATAAGATATTACGATTGTTTTTTTGTGATGTCATTAGGAAATAGGTTTTTGCTATTAATTCTCCTTCTTTTTTGTATGTTTTTTTTATCCCTCTCATCTCCCGAATCTTTCATCTCAATAAAATAGAAGAAAGACATATCTCTCCTTTTCTCTTTTGGCTTTATGTTTTCATCCTTAAAAACTCACTTTTTAAATGCTTACCTTCCTGTAGACACTTGTCTATTAACTCCCAAAAAAGATAAACAAATAAGAAGAAAAAAAGAAAAGAGAAAATCAATAAAAATCAACTAAATAATTCTAAATATTGCGCGAACAATGCAACGTGATTTCTACAAACATCTAACAGAAGCTAAGTGCTTTAACATCTACAATATGGAGGTTAAGGAGGTGATTGATTGCACAAATAAAAACTCAAAGACTCTCCAAACCATGTGGCACTTGAACAATGGTTTGAACCAAAAGTTTAGATTCTTGAAGGATGAAAATAACACCAATTAATCCAGGATTTGTGGGTTCATTGAGTCTATTGATCTTAAAGATAACTTTCTGAGTGTTTCTGCCGATTTCACGATATTATTAGATTCCAAAAATCAAGCCAGCTATGTCTCGTTCGAGTTTAATGAGTAAGGATTCGCGCAAATTACCGTCTATCCTTTTCAACAAACATAGAAACTATTAGTGCCAAAGAAGACAGACAAAAATTAAAAATACAGTGAGCATTATACACTTGGGCTTCAAGAATTTGAAGAGAAGAATTCATCATTCTCGTGGGCTATCTTGGTAAGTACCCAGCCAAGATTCTTCATTCACTATGTTTTAATATTCTTATGTTAATTCATTAATTTGTAATTGTTTTTTTTTGTTGATTTTTGCACTTGAGAAAGACCATCGATGAAGGCACTTTTGACAACTAAACAATCATTTTGCGGACAATCAAAGATGGACTTCCTTTCAAGGGATTGAACACGCAAACAGGTTAGCGATTCATGAGCCAAGAGGACTTCAATATTTACGAGCAATCAAAATATATGCTGAGGGCACAATACAACAAAAATTCAGTACAATACAGTTTCTAGCAGATCGCTGGAGAGAATTATATGAGCGTGACGTAGAATGCTGTATCAATGTCTCCCTTTTCAGAAAAAAAATCAGAATGGACAGTCATAAGAAATCTCATAAATAATGAGTTCTACTTTATGTCAAGAGAATCCTTTTAGTTTCTCTCACATAAATAGCAATTTATGATTATCGAGGAGCCATGTATTATCAAGGGAAAGTAATCATTCACGATTTAATAGGAAATCACTACAAAGGATGAATCTAATGTTGAAGAGTAAGAATAAGAAGAAGGACATTCAATAAACAGTCTAAGCTCCAGTCATATTTAAATGGCCAAATTGAATTAATTAAGAGTGGTGACGAGTACATACAAAAAAGACACAGACTTAATAGATTTAGATTTTAGTGATAGCGATTTACAAGAAATACACAATAGCGATGTTCTAAACAATCCTCTAAATGAATAATCTGACTAGACTGTTAATTAATTCCAAAGATCTAATTTTAGCCTGAATAGCTTTTTTGGAGAGTCTAACTCAGTAGTAGAAGTAAAAATAAAAAACAAAGGCTCAAATAAATACCTTCTCATTGAGGATTCAAAGAACATCGAAGAGACTAGCGAGATAAAAGATGCTTCGATTTTCAAGATTAAAAAGGATCAATTAAATTAGTGTTTTATTTCAATATTCCTTGGAGACAGTCCAGTATGTGTGAGGAGGTTAAATTGTACATCTGCGGTTGCTGTTTTAGATCCAGATAAAGCAGACTCATAATAGACAAAGTTCTAAGTAGATATACCTAGTAATACATTGAGATTCTAGGGGAGAGTCTTAACGATTGTTGGTGGCATGCTATTTGTAGTGGCTGCGTATGCTGGCTATCAAAATAGTTCAGAATCAAAATAATATTAATAATTTGAATTCTTCGAAATTTCAAAGAATAATTCAAGCGGACAAGGAGAAATTTCTTAAGGAAACAATTTCGATTGTGAATAAAATCTAAATGTCAATGGTAACTCTTCCTATGTAGAAAAGTGTTCGAATCAAAATTCTTAAAGTTATTTATTGTAAGAAAATAATCTTCCAATAAAAAAAGGAACAAACGATCAGTTAAATTTTCCACCAAATACATCTTTGAATGAGGTTTCATACCCACCATATGATTCAAAATAATAGTAAAATTACCAATAGCAACAGTAATAAAGTTTTCAATAGTAAAATATTCCAGATTATTTGTATTAACAATCATTGAATGGACAAGGATAACACAATTAGCTGTTATCTTAGCAGGAACAAATGAATTATCAGTAATAATCCTAAGCATAACAATAAGGAAACATGTGTTCACTAAATTCACAAAATACTCAGATGGAAATTGAAAATTACATTAACAATAATGGAAATAATTCTGCTCATTAGATTGATCAAACTAAGGATTACATACCCCTCTAAATTTAAATAAACCAAAAAAAGTAACCATCAAATTAGAGCAATCCTACTTATTAGTGATAGAAAAAGATTAATTTGTCAAAATTAATGATTCAAACACCCAAGAGCCTTCTAAATTTACAATTAAAGAACTAGGAAATTAAATAATTCAACTCTTTTATGAGAATAGGCCACTAGTGAAGTCCTTATTTGGACATAATCAATAACAATTCCTTTCTGTTGAAGAGTCAAACAAAAGTTAACAAGAAAGCGTCATGGAATTTTTATATTTCCAGAAGTCAAATCTGATCAAAGGAAATTATTTATCTTTAAGCAATGGATTTGTTGAATACAAGCCTAATTCCTTTGATAATCTAATGTTTACTGTATTTGACTGCTGATTATGATTAATATAAATGTGATATTTTTGTATTTTCTGATAACCAAAATATTCAATCAAGATATGATTAGTTAAACCAAGCAGGTATATGCTGAGATGGAAGAAGTTATGTATTTCTGATGGGAGAATAGTGCTTATTATAAAATAAGAATGGATTTTTGCAATTTGATTCATATCTCAAATGCTAGAAATTGA
>Ga0302271_10005003_pt1 | contig 10281 bp, 6 predicted proteins | sample III_Bog_N1_1_FD_198767 | JGI IMG/M metagenome (GOLD analysis project Ga0302271, IMG submission 198767) | Peat permafrost microbial communities from Stordalen Mire near Abisko, Sweden - III_Bog_N1_1 | ecosystem: Environmental > Terrestrial > Soil > Wetlands > Peat | place: Sweden: Abisko... | reverse complement strand
TTAGCCACTGCCGTATGTACTTCATACCCTTTTTCTTCTGAAAGATATTTTGCACAAAACGAAGTATCTAATCCTCCACTAAATGCTAATACAACTTTTTTATTCATATTCTTTATTTTTTATGTTCCGGCCTTCATTAAGAATCCTCGCTATCAAAATTCAGTTAGAACTGGCCTCAACAACTATTTTTTCATTCTACATTATCTTTTTTCTCTTCAACAGCAGGATCGTACAACATACCGGTACACAGACAATGTTTCCGTTCAGTGCGTTGCAGAATGTCGTAGTTGACACAACTCTGGCAACCTTTCCAGAAAGCCTCGTCATTCGTCAACTCCGAAAAAGTAACGGGTTTATAGCCCAGTTCGGAGTTAATTTTCATAACGGCTAACCCCGTTGTTAATCCAAAGATCTTTGCATCCGGGTATCGTTGACGTGATAGTTCAAATGCTTTGCGTTTAATACGTTTGGCAAGCCCATGACCACGGAATTTATCCACCACTATTAAACCTGAATTTGCAACAAATTTTTTATTGCCCCATGTTTCAATGTAGCAAAATCCGGCAAATTCTTCTCCCGACAAAGCAATAATCGCTTTGCCTTCTTTCATTTTTTGCTCGATATACTCGGGCGAGCGTCTTGCAATACCTGTTCCACGTACTTTGGCAGCAACAGAAATGGTAGTCAATATCGTATCGACGTACCCTAAAAAACGTTCATCAGCAATTTGTACCGTTATTTCACTAACGATAATATCTTTATCCATTTTCAGTTTGAATGAGTTCCTTTTCGATGCAAAGTTAGTCACTTCACAATTCAAATCAGTATGATTTATTCTTTTTCAGAGAAAGTGATATTCATCATCTCGAGAATATCTTCACGGGTGATACCTTCGCGGGGAATAACCAAAATGGTATCATCGCCGGCAATCGTACCCAATACATGCTCCGTGGCTTTGTTGTCAATATCCCAGGCAATGGCACTTGCATAACCGGGTTTGGTTTTTACAACGCCCAATTGCCCCGAAAATTCAAGGCTTAATACTGCTCCATGCGCAATTAACGTGTTGCTGGTCCCTGAATTTGGCAACGGTTTGTTGTATGAAGGTAAAATATATTTGTACGCACCATTCGACAAGGGTGTTTTTGCTACTTTCAGCAATTTTAAATCACGTGACAAAGTTGCCTGCGTCACTTCGCACTGTCGTTCACTCAACATTTTCAGTAATTCTTCCTGACTTCCTACAACTGTTGAGCGAAGAATTTCTGAGATAACTTGTAAACGGTTACGTTTATTCTTCATAAAATGTATAATTATTTAGATTCGGGACAAAAGTACAACTTTTTATGCATATATCAAAACATTACATCATATTTATTCTGTTTTAACTTAAGTTTATGGGGTTGCATTGATTTTCTTGCATATTTATAGAATAACAGAACAAACTGATTCAATCTGTAATTTAGTTGCATTGAAAGGAGATGCTTTTGAGTGATTGTTCCATAATATTCTTCTCAGAAATAAATACGTAACCGAAACAATTAAATATTCTATTTTTAATTACGTGTTCGTTTCTTTAATCCCAAAGAACTACTCATTCCTGCAGGCCTATACGTCAGGTGAAAACCTTCTGAATTTTCCGGTTGGATAGAAAACAGTCTGATGTTGCAATACTTTTTCAAAAGCAACCGTACTGAATTCAGTCTCTTTCTGTTCATACTATCGAGGGGGTTGAGATAGGGTTGGTATAGGGTTGAGATAGGGTTGAGATAGGGTTCGGATAGGTAAACCTAATTGAACCCTATCTCAACCCCATGGCAACCCTCTTTGAAGGGTCATTATACAGCGAATAAATGAAGTTGAGATTCAGAATGAAATATCATGGGATGAATTGCAAAAAATAACACAAAATGAAGAGCGATCAGAAAACAGGTGAAGGATTGGCTTAAATGCAACACAAGCGCATCAGTCCGCAGAGATAGAAGTGAAAATCAAAACAGATTGTCCGGGCAATTTAAACAAGCCATTGAGGTATTCCACCTGCTTATGCTGTAGGATTAAAATTATTAATTTATCAAAATCGACATTTTAATTACAACTACAAGGTAATTATTAATTGTCGGTTAATAATTATTCATTTCAAAAGCAGTATCTTTGCAGGTTGTAAAAAAGCAGTTTTCAAATGGGTAAATGAGTGTATAACTCAAAAAACAGGGAGTAATTATTTCACTTATCATTTAAAACTGCAGGTTATTAAATCTGAATTAATTAAATACATGTCCAAACAAGGAAATATAATCATAAAGGGCGCAAGGGTTCACAACCTCAAGAATATTGATGTTGAAATTCCACGCAATAAATTAGTTGTTATCACCGGCCTTTCGGGTTCTGGAAAATCATCCCTTGCATTCGATACGCTCTACGCTGAAGGCCAGCGTAGATATGTGGAAAGCCTTTCATCGTATGCAAGGCAGTTTCTGGGGCGTATGAGCAAACCCGAAGTAGACTATATTAAGGGGATACCTCCTGCAATTGCCATTGAACAAAAGGTGAACACCCGTAATCCACGTTCAACAGTGGGTACCTCGACCGAAATTTACGAGTATATCAAACTGCTGTTTGCAAGGATAGGAAAAACCTATTCCCCCATTTCAGGTGAATTAGTACTAAGACACGAAGCACAGGATGTTATCGACGCGGCTATGAGTTATGCCGACAACACCAAAATAATGGTATTGACTCCTGTTGTACCAACTACCGACCGGACACTTGGCGAACAACTTGCCAGCCTGCATTTACAAGGCTTCAGCAGGGTGGAAGTAGATGGTGAAACATTCCAGATTGGTGATTATCTTAAAAAAGAGACCAATATAGAAACGAAAGAAGTCTATTTATTGATTGACCGATTAGTCGTCGAGCATACCCAGACAGCAATAAGCCGGTTGACAGATTCCATCGAAACTGCTTTTTATGAAGGGAATGATGCCTGTGTACTAAAAATCATTCAGGGAGAAGAAGTCAGTTTATTGTATTTCTCTAAGAAGTTTGAAGCTGACGGAATGGTATTTGAAACCCCTTCAGTTCATACTTTCAGTTTTAATAGTCCGATTGGAGCATGTCCTGCCTGCGAGGGATTCGGACGCGTAATCGGCATTGACGAAGACCTGGTGGTCCCCAACAAAAATCTTTCAATTTATGAGGATGCTGTAGTTTGCTGGAAAGGTGAAGTAATGAGCGAATGGAAGAACCAACTTATTCACACAGCTTCAAAATTTAATTTCCCGGTGCACAAACCTTATTATGAATTGACTGATGATCAACGCCAGTTGCTTTGGTCAGGGAACACCCATTTTGAAGGATTGAATGCATTTTTTAAATACCTGGAATCGAACCAGTATAAAATACAATACAGGGTCATGTTGGCCCGTTATCGTGGCAAGACTTTATGCCCTGAATGCCACGGTAGTCGCTTAAAGAAGGAAGCCTCCTACATTCGGATTGATGGGAAATCAATTACTGATTTAGTACTGCTGCCCATCACTATCCTGAATAATTATTTTCAAAAGTTAAACTTAGACGAACAGGATGCTGCCATTGCAAAGCGCCTGCTGATTGAGATTAACAACCGCATTCATTTCCTGCTCGATGTCGGATTAGGCTATCTGACCCTGAACCGCTTGTCAAATACCCTTTCCGGAGGTGAAAGTCAGCGTATTAACCTGGCTACTTCACTCGGGAGCAGTCTGGTTGGCTCTCTCTATATTCTGGACGAACCAAGTATTGGATTGCATTCACGGGACACCCATTTACTAATCAAGGTTTTGAAACAGCTTCGTGACCTGGGGAATACAGTGGTGGTGGTAGAACATGACGAAGAAATCATGCGTGCTGCCGATTACCTGATTGATATTGGTCCGAATGCCGGAAGGCTGGGTGGCAAACTGGTATTCCAGGGTATTCCTGATCTGACTGAATTAAAGAAGAACAAATTAAAAGCTTCTGAAATTGAAAATTCATATACCCTGAAATACTTATTAGGGCTTGAGAAAATAGAGATTCCACAACAACGTCGTAAATGGAATAACTATATTGAAGTGTTCGGTGCTCGCGAGAATAACCTGAAAGGCATTGATGTCAGGTTCCCATTGAACGTCATGACAGTGGTGACCGGTGTCAGTGGATCGGGGAAATCATCACTGGTTCGGAATGTATTTTACACTGCCCTGAAGAAACATTATGGAGGTATTGCCGATCGTACAGGTCAATTCGGAACGTTGAAGGGCAGCATGCACCTGGCAAAAGACATTGAATTTGTTGACCAGAACCCCATAGGCCGTTCGTCGCGCTCGAATCCGGTTACCTATATCAAAGCGTACGACGAAATTCGTAAACTTTATGCCGACCAGCAACTTTCAAAGCAAATGAACTACACGGCTTCTCATTTCTCGTTCAATACCGAAGGTGGACGCTGCGAAGAATGCCAGGGCGAAGGTACTGTAACAGTTGAAATGCAATTTATGGCCGACCTGGTGCTGGAATGCGAACACTGTCATGGCAAACGATTCAAACAGGACATCCTGGATGTAACGTATAAAGAAGCCAGCATCTTTGATGTCTTGGAAATGACAGTAAACCAGGCAATCGAGTTTTTCTCCCAACACGTTGGGAATACAGAAAAGAAAATTGTAAAGCGTTTAAAACCATTGCAGGATGTAGGCGTCGGGTATGTCAAGCTTGGCCAGTCATCCAGCACATTGTCCGGTGGTGAAAGCCAGCGTGTAAAACTGGCATCCTTTTTAGCCAACGAAAAACCCGAACCTACCATATTTGTGTTCGACGAGCCAACCACAGGATTGCATTTCCACGACATTAAAACCCTGCTTAAAGCCTTTGATGCCTTAATCCTGAAAGGGCATACCGTTATAATTATCGAACACAACCTGGAAATCATCAAATGTGCCGACCATATTATCGATATTGGACCCGAAGGTGGTGACATGGGAGGGAATCTTGTTTTCGAGGGTACTCCTGAACTGATTCTGGAGTGTAAAGAATCGTATACCGGGAAGTATTTGAAAGATAAAATGTAATCATATTCTGTTATTTTAGAGCGTATTTAGCTCTTTTTCAGGATAATTATTCAAATTCAATAATTAGATTTCAATAATCTGATTCTAACTATTCATTTTTTAATCATAGTCTTAAATACATTTATTTCCTTAATGAATTTAATGCTGAATTCATTTCTACAAAAAAAATTTCAGTTAATTTTAATGGGTTCTAATTATTATATTTTAATAATTAGAACCCATTTGTTATATTTGTAACGTCTTACCGGATAGAATTCATTTAAACCCCACATGACACATCAAATGAAAAAGCAATTAGTTTCAGCAGTATTTCTTTTTATTTGTTTTTCATCATTCGTATCATCTCAGGATATTGCCAGTTCAATAAAGAATTATGAACTATCGAAATCCGATATCATTTCACGTGGCCGAAATTTAGTACTGGATAGTTATATAGCCGGTGATCTGGACAAAGTGAATGAGGCATATTTATACCTCAACACCAAAGTGGCTGATGAGAATTATGCTGCTTTTAATTCTTTCGAACAAATTTATCTGGGAGTGTTGACTAAAAATTATTCTTTTTCATTACAAGAGATCCTGCGCATTGATTCCATTTCTAAATCAGACCCTTTAATCAGGCGGAAAACTCAAATCAAACCCAATAACGATCAGTTAAGTGGTAAGCTTGCAGAGAATTCATTTATTTATTTGCAAAACCTGTATAAAAATATCGAAGCTTCAAATCTTTCTGCGGTAGATAAAAGCATGCTGACATTAATATTGAATGACATTTTCAAAACAAACAATCCAAAAGAGAGTCTGAAAATGAAAGATAAAATTCAGGGAGAAATCAACAAACAATGTGATTCTTTCCTGGCTTCATATCCGCATTCAGTTTATGAACATTATGTCCGGAACTATATCCGATATATTGTAGGTCCGTCGGATTACGGGTTTGGAATGGATTTTTCAATAGGCTATGCAAATGCCGGGTCAAAACACAACTACATAAAAGATGGCTTTACTGCCGGTTTTGGTTGGGATTTTCATCGTAAGAAACTGGGACTGTTTACCCGTATTAATATAATCGGGACAACTACAAAAAAGGAATTTTATTTTTCGCCAACTATTATATTACCTTCAGGGTCATCTGTGACCTATTTTGTACCGGAACTTAGTGTTGGATATGAAACATTAAATAACAAGTCAGTCACTTTGATACCTTTTGCAGGAATTAGTGGATACTTCTGCGACCCCGTACAAGCCGACAAGGACAAGCAACCTGAATTGAAGAACCAGGAATTAGGAACATTTTCGTATCAGGTAGGGCTTAATTGTGATATTAAGTTTAAGAATAACAGGACAAATCCTTATTTGCAAAATGAATTCAGTTATAATGGTATCCGGTTGAGGGCTATGTACCTCATACCTGCCAGTAACAAGCCTGAATTGAGAGGCAGTCAGTTTATGGTTACAGCAGGTTGGGTATTGGTAGGCTATAGTAAAAAACGTTCATTGTAGTAAGTAAACCAGGATCTCGTGTTTTTAATATGATATACCTGCAATTCGGAAAAGAAACCAGTAAATTTGTTTTGTGTAAATGCCTAAATTAATTATGGGGGTGTAGAGAATCACGTAAAGATAGATTTTTAAAAGATGAAATATGATTGTATACTATTATAATTGAATGAATTAAACTAATTTTTAAGACATTTATTAGAATTCAATTATTAGATTCTAATAATTAGATATCAATAATTGAAATCTAATTATTATCTTTGCATAAAATTTAATCAGTATGAGAGAAACAACAAATCCATTTATTACAAGTGGTTATGTATCTGACGATTATTTTTGTGACAGGGAGAAAGAGTCAAAAGAAGTAATTAAAACCATTACTAACGGTAATAACCTGGCCATTATTTCTCCCCGAAGAATGGGGAAAACAGGTTTAATACTTCACTGTTTTCATCAACCTGAAATAAGTCAGCATTACCACTGTTTTTTTATAGACATTTATGCTACAAACAACCTTAAGGAGTTTGTTTTTAAACTGGGAAAGGAAATCTTCGAAACATTAAAGCCGAATGGTACTAAGTTCATTGATGGTTTTTTTTCCATGATTAGTTCTCTTCGTCCTGCATTTAAAATAGACTCCATCACCGGCGCTCCCACCTTCGATATTGGTATCGGTGAAATTAGCGAACCTGCATTTAGTCTGGAACAGATATTCAAATACCTCGAGGCAGCCGACAAACCATGCCTGGTAGCAATTGATGAATTTCAACAAATAGCTAATTACTCCGAAAACAATATTGAAGCAGTTTTAAGAACGCACATTCAGCATTGTAAAAACTCTTCGTTTATATTCGCAGGGAGTCAACGGCATATCATGCAGAACATTTTCTTTAGTTCCTCACGACCTTTTTACCAAAGTGTAAGCCTACTCACATTGAAAGCAATAGATGAGAAGGTGTATAGTGATTTTGTTCAGCAACACTTTTGCAATGACAATAAGTTCATTCCAAAAGAATTGGTTAGTACTGTTTATCGCATTTTTGAAGGGCATACATGGTACATTCAGAATGTATTTAACGAATTGTATTCAAGGATTGCGCAGGGAGAAACATGCTCAATGGAATTAGTAGAAGAATCGGTTAAATACAGAATTGCAATGTACGAGCCACTTTTTCAAAGCACGTTATCACTCTTGTCCGAACGGCAAAAAGAGATATTGTATGCCATTGCAAAAGAAGGTAAAGCAATATCAGTCACTTCCGCTGCATTTATCAGGAAACACGGGTTACTTTCATCCAGTTCAGTTCAAACAGCTATCAAACAACTCTTAGAAAAAGAAATTATCACTTCCGAAAACAATGTTTACCAGGTATACGACCGATTCTTTGGGTTGTGGTTGACTACTGTATTTGGCACCGGTTATCGGATTCAATAATATTTTTGCAGATATAAAGACGAAAAATTCACTTTGTACTTTTTAAAGAATCCATTTCTTTTAGTTTGTTTACAAGTTTCAAAGTGAATACATCTGCTCCAATTTTATTTAAATGACTTGCATTGTGAAAATTATTTTTACTGTATGACATTGAGTCTAAGGAGAAATCTAGAAATACAGCATTGTTTTTTTTTGCGATATCACGATAATATGTTTTCAATCCATCAAAGTCTTCAATTAAATAGGCGAGCTTATAGTAAAAGGGAGCAAAAACCAGAACAACTTTGATTCTTTTCATATGACAATCAACCAAAAAATCAATGAAAAGTTTCTCAACTTCTTTATTCCTATGCCAATGGATATTTCCACCCTTTTGTCTCTTTTCAAAATTAGTGTCATCCCAATTCTCTTGTACGCCTAAAAAACCATGATGCTTCAACGAAATGAAATGATGAATACCAAAGGATTCTGAAAATCCAACCTTAATAGCTTGGGGTTCTCCTGCATATTTTAAAAAGGGCAAATAAATATCCGAATTGCTAATTATATTATTTTTCAAAAGTTGTTTTTCAAAAATTGAATTACTTAAATATGGGAGTAACTGATATTTTTGAAATACGGGTGTGTTTTTATCCATCGTATCCCAATCTACATTTTGAAGAATCATCTTTGGATAACTACAATTTTGCATATACAACTTAAATTTAACATATTGCACATCAAATGGAGTTCCGTCCATTCCCATATTATAGGAATCAGCATGCAGGGTTGAATCGATTATATTAGTATTAAATTGCACCCAAGCCCTTGAACTGCCCTGAATAACAATGTCCGGATGAATCTTTTTATCAAAAATATCATTCCATTCTTTTAAGTTTCCAAATTCTGACTTTCTCAATCCACGATCTGTAATAAAAGTGATAAGTGAAAACATGAAAATAATAATTGCAAAGAAATATGTAACGTTTAGTAAATATTTTTTCATGACCTAAAATTGAAAATAGATAAAAGCAGATGACCCTCCTTTACAAACATAGATGAGTAGGCACAAAGTAATATAAATTGGCCATCTTCCTTTTTGAGTCGAAATATCTAATCCATGGCTTTTCTGACGTTGAATCCATTCTATTATAATCAGAATCATAACAGATAGAATCGAAAAAAAGATAGTAAAAGAGGACAAATTACCACTCCTGGAAAAAGTAGATACATCAAAATAATTTGAATTGAACTGAAATGCTTTCTTTATATATTCTATTGCTTGCCAAATAGTCTCCGATCTGAAGAAAACCCAACCGACTGAAACTAAAAAGAATGTCGAAAGCATTTGAAACAGCTCTTTGAAATTCGGTAATGACCTTTCAAAGGCTACAGTATCGATGTTTTTTCGATTTTTATTAAATACTAATAATGGTAAAAAGAGCAATGCATGAAATCCGCCCCAGGCTATAAATGTCCAGTTTGCACCATGCCAAAAACCACTGACAAGGAAAATTATCAAAGTATTACGAATTACTTTTAATTTTGCACCTCTACTGCCACCAAGTGGAATATACAGATAGTCTCTTAACCATGATGTAAGTGAAATATGCCATCGTCTCCAGAATTCGGCAATATCCCTAGAGAAATAAGGAAAAGAAAAGTTTCGTAGAAGGTCAATACCAAAAAGTTTGGATGTACCAATTGCGATATCTGAGTAACCGGAAAAGTCACTATATATTTGAAAAGAGAATAATACAGCTCCCAACAAAAGCATGCTTCCACTTTGAGTTTGAGATGTATTGAAAATTTGATTTACACATTCCGCACAATTATCTGCTACAACTATTTTCTTAAATAAGCCCCAGAGAATCTGGCGCATACCATCCACTGCTTTTGAATAGTTAAATTCTCTTTTCTTTGTAATTTGAGGTAATAAATGTGTTGCTCTTTCAATCGGACCAGCTACAAGCAACGGGAAAAAAGATACAAAAACAGCATAATTTATCAGGTTTCTTTCGGGTTGTATCTTATTATTATAGATGTCAATTACGTACGATAGTCCATGAAATGTATAGAATGAAATTCCAACAGGTAAGATAACATTTAATGTCCATAAGTTTGCATGGATACCTAAAGTAGAGAGTCCATCTGCGAGTGAAGATGCAAAGAAATTATAATACTTAAAAACGCCTAAAAATCCTAAGTTTATAAAGATACTCAACCAAAACCAAAACTTCTTTGTTTGTTCATTTTTGGAAGAGTAAATTTTTATGC
>Ga0302271_10005002_pt1 | contig 10281 bp, 9 predicted proteins | sample III_Bog_N1_1_FD_198767 | JGI IMG/M metagenome (GOLD analysis project Ga0302271, IMG submission 198767) | Peat permafrost microbial communities from Stordalen Mire near Abisko, Sweden - III_Bog_N1_1 | ecosystem: Environmental > Terrestrial > Soil > Wetlands > Peat | place: Sweden: Abisko... | reverse complement strand
GTTCGGGAAAATTCCATAGATTTATTTGGATTTCCAAATACTGAAACTTTGTCTTTCTTTGAATTACTTTTAGATGTTTCAGGAATTGGGCCACGCTCTGCACTTGGAATTATAGCTCTTGCTCCAATTGAAACAATTAAAAGAGCCGTAGCAACGGGAGATGTTGCTTATTTAAATAAAGTATCAGGTATTGGTAAAAAAACTGCTGAAAAAATAATAATTGAACTTCGAGATAAATTAAAAAATTACAAAGATAGTAATGATACTCCAAGCACACTAAGAGAAGAGGGCGATATTTTGGAAGCTCTTAAATCATTGGGTTATTCTCAAAATGAAGCAAGAGATGCTTTAAATAAAATACCAAATACACTTATCGGGACAAATGCTCGAATAAAAGAGGCTCTTAAAATTTTAGGAGGAAGATAATATGCCTGAATTACCAGAAGTTACAACTACTGTAAATGGATTAAAAAAAGCCCTAAAAGGACTCTCCTTCTTAGAAGTCTGGACAGACTTGGCAAAAGAGAATCCAATTAAACAATTTAGAAATACAATTAAGGATAAATCTTTCTTTAAAAAATTTGAGAAGGAAATAAAAAATTCTAAAATATTAAGTGTTGAAAGAAGAGCAAAGAACATTCTTATAAATATTTCAGGAGGGAAAACAATTTTGATTCATCTGAAAATGACTGGTCATATTATTGTCGGTCGTTATCTTTATAATAAAAAAGAAAATAAATGGACTCCTCATATTAACGAAAGAAAAGAACTTCATGATCCATATAATAGATTTATCCATGCTGTTTTTTCTCTTTCTAATGGGAAAGTTATGGCCTTTTGTGATACACGTAAATTTGGAAAAATAACACTCCTAGAAACTACTAATGCTAATGAAACTATACACCTAAAGAATCTTGGATTTGAACCGCTTGAAAAAAGTTTCACTTTTGAAAAATTCAAAGAACAAATTTTTTTAAAACCAAATAAAAATATTAAAACAGCCCTCATGGACCAATCCGTAATTGCTGGTATCGGAAATATATATTCAGATGAAATGTTGTGGATATCTGGAATAAACCCAGAATCAAAAACGATCAAAATTCCAAATAAATATTTATTAGAACTCTATAAAGAAATGAAGATTATTCTAAACAAAGGAATAGATTTCGGGGGTGATTCAATGTCTGACTATAGAAATATAGATGGTGCTAGAGGAAATTTCCAAAATCACCATAATGTCTATAGGAAAAAAGGTGAAAATTGTAGCAAGAGGGGCTGTTCAGGTGTTATAATAAGGAAAGTATTAGACGGGAGGAGTGCTCATTTCTGTAATACTCATCAAATATTATTTAATTAGTTACCTTTATTATATTAGCAAATAAAAAATTATGGCAGAAAAACCAAAAGATAAAAAAACAGACAAAAAGAAAGCTCCAACAAAAAAACACAGTGGGGGCGAAGTGAGTTTCGGTGTTGAGATTATAATATTTATGGTTGTGCTTTTTGTAATCTGGATTCTAACTGGAAAACCAAAAACAGAGAATACAGACAAACCTTTTATAAAAGGTCAAACGGTCTTAATACAATAGACTCTATCTTAGTATTCTAAATAAAGAAACTCCACAAGCTACAGAAACATTGAGTGATTCTTTCTTCCCGTACATTGGTATTTCTACTATTTTATCGCAGTTTTTAAGTATTTTTTTATCAAGCCCTTTAACTTCAGATCCTAAAATAAAAGCCAATTTATTAGGTTTTTTATATTTACGGTAATCGATGGAATTTTTATCTTGCTCAAGGGCTACAATCTCATATCCGTCTTTTTTAAGTTTATTTATTAAGGGTAATATTTTCTCAATATATTCCCATTGTATCCAGGTCTCAGCGCCGAGAGCACTTTTGGTAATATCCTTTTGAATTCTTCCATACTGATCGGTGGGTCGAGGAGTGCAACCAACAAGATATATTTTATTTATACCAACCGCATCTGCCGTACGAAAAATTGCTCCAACATTTATTGCTGAGCGTATATCGGGAAGAATTAGAACAGAGGATTCAGTGTTTTTCATAAGGTGATTATATCATAATTAACTCAGTAGGATCATGAGTGCACTTATCGGTCATTACAAATTAACGTCGGTAGGACCGGCAGTAGCCTTATCGAACCTTACAGGTTCAGTACACCTTTCGCGTATTTTGAAATTACAATTTCAAAATACAAGCTCAAGGTCTTCGCTTCCTACACGCAAGCAAAGCAGTTTGCTTGCTCGAGGGGACCATATTAAAAAACACCTAATGAATAGGTGTTTTTTAATATGGTCCCCTCGGTAGGAATCGAACCTACGACCATCTCCTTAAAAGGGAGCTGCTCTACCGACTGAGCTACGAGGGGATTTCGGATTTTTTCAAGATAAACTTTGTATACCTTTATATTTCAGTTGAAAACGCTACAACTGAGCTACGAGGGGATATTTTAATGTAAACAGAACTATAACTTACTATCCGTATTCGGTTGAAACGCTACAACTGAGCTACGAGGGGGTTGCGCTTATTTAGAAACTAACTCTAATGACTATACACAAAAGTACCATATTTATCATATAAAATCAACATATGAAATTTTATCCACATGTTATTTTGAATTTTATAGATTTTAGTGTATAATAGTACCTAAGTTATTAATTGTATTATTTTTTCTTGATAGAGAAGAGAATATAGTAATAATTATAATATTGATTAGTTCATTGTTTACTAAACACAATTATTTATAAAAGTGTTTAACGAGTTCTTTCGTTCCTAAAAGCCAAAAGGCCCAGGAGCCACTCCTTTATCCTCAAAACGATAATAAAGAAATGACTCCTAGGCCTTTTCTTTTGGTCCATCCAAAAGTAGCCTTTAAAAGCGAAAAAACTGAGAGATATGAAAACAGAGGTTGGACGTCTCGAATAGACGCACAACCTCTGTTTTTTATTTCATTTATTAAATTATTTTTTAGCTTTTTTGACCTTTTTCTTTGGTTTAGCATCTTTTATCATTGTTTTCCAATGTTTCTTAACATCTAAAACTGCAAGCTCTAACTCTTTTGGATCAACTTTTTTAATTTTAGAGTATTTTGCTGAAACACTATCAATAATATTGTGGTAAACTGGCTCAGTAATTTCCTTCGCATCTTCTAGTTTCTCTATTATTTCTCCTTTCATTTTAATTGCCCATCCACGTATCGCTTTTTTATTCTTTTTTGCATCTGGTCCGAACATGACATATGCTGCAGCTCCAAGAGCAGCAACAGTTGCGCCTATTCCTACCATCTCTCCTCCACTTAAACTTGCTTGTTTCTTTGCCATATAATTTTGTGAAGCAAAACAAATTATTTTATGAAAAAAATATCTTCCTTTCCCCTTATACAGTTTTTCAGAATATAATTTGTGTAGCTAAAATTTATTAATAATTACTTCTTAGACTTACTTCTCTTTTTACCAAAAAAGAAACGAAAAATCGGACTTTCTTTTATATTATCCCCCACCTCTTCTAAAGATGAAGTCGCCCCATCGACTGTATTCTTAATACTTTTCGATATTTCGGAAAAATTCTTCATTATTTTTATTAAGTAAAAACCGAAAATAATAAAAATAACTGTAATTAGTATTACAGAAATAGAACTAATGAAGAAAAAAATTTCTGACTTTAAAATTGATTCCATTCTTACATTATAGATTATTTCTACTTAGAAGACAAAGATGAAAGAATGAATTGTTCTAACGATATATTAAAATCAAATTCTCCTCTATGAGCTTTATGGTATAAAGATATTATCTTGCTTGATTGATAATTAAGTTCTTCTTTATTAAAGAAGCGATTTCCATTTAATATCATAGTTTTAATTTTCCAAAATAAAACACCTGCAATAGCCTCTCCTTCTATTCCCGAAAGCACAGCATCGTTGAATAAAATCCAGGTTTTAATTTTATCACGATTAGCGAAAGCATCTGTTAAATTAAAAATATTAAATTTAACAAATTTAACTACTTTTTTTTCTTCAAAAAATTTAATATCTCCATATTTCTTATATTTCTTCTGAAGTGGAGCTAATAATTTATCTTCTTTGATAATAAACATCGTTTTAGATTCTTTCATTGCATCCAACTCTTCGTTCGATAAATTAAAATTTTCATCGTTTAAAATATTTTCTACCACAATAACAGGTGACTCATTAAAAAGACTTACGTTGTTTGAATAACTCATTAATACATCTTTACTAAGTTGATTTGTCGGCATAAAAAATACCTCACTTTTCCCCGTAAGTTCTTTTATGTAAATGCTTTTGCTCTTTATATCACCTCCAACTAGAATATGAATCATAGCCAATTTTTAACTTTCTTTTTGTATTCATTAAAAACACTTCCATACCTTTCTTCTAAAATGAAATCTTGTTTCTTAATAAAAATAAATTTTGAAATAAGATAAGCTGCAATTATGAAAACAACAGAGAAAAGAGAATTAATTAAAAAACCCAAACCAAGAGACATCGTGGCCACTCCAAAATTCGTTGGATTACGGGTATATTTATATGGTCCTTGTAAAAAAAAGTTTGTATCTCTTTCTTTATTTACCTCGCTTTTTGGCTGGCTTGTTGTCGATTGAGCCCAGTAAACAAAAGTTGAACCTAAGATAATCATTATGATTCCAATGTATTGATATAAATAATTACCAAAAATATCAAAATGAAAGATCACATCAAGGAAAGCACCTAAAACAACTGCAAAGAAATATACAGCATAAGATCTAGAGAGAAGAACGTGAACAATACCAGTCTTGGATGAATTATTAATATTTAAATTTTTATTGTCTTTATCCATATATTAATCCTATCACTTGAAATAAAATTACGCCACTATTTTAATTCACCCCAATTTTTGCCAAAACCACACGTTACGGCAAGTGGAACTGGTGTCATATTTTTAATAAATTCTTCTGGAATAGCATTGACCATCCCTTTTTCGATTATTTTTATAGCTTCTTCTAATTTGTTTTCTTTAATTTCATACACTAATTCATCATGAACCTGTAAAACCATACGAACATCATTCAAAATACCTGATTTGACTAATTCTTCATCAACTTTTTTCATACCTATCTTAATAATGTCGGCAGTTGCTGTCCCTTGTATAGGCGCATTTGTCGCCATGCGCTCTGCCATAGCCTTCATAAAAGGTAACGAGGAGTTAATAGCCGGAAAATATCTTCTCCTCTTAAATAGAGTCTCTGTATAACCATGCTCTCTTGCAAATATTTTTATACTTTCTAAATAGCTTGCAATTGTCGGAAATTGATTAAAATAATTATCGTAAAATATTTGAGCATCTTTTCTGCCTGTTCCTAAATTTTGACTAAGTGCAGTCACTCCCATTCCATAAAGTATTCCAAAATTTATAACTTTTGCTCGACGGCGCATATCGAAAGTTACATCACCTTCTTTTACTCCAAAAACTTTCATAGCAACAGCCGAATGAATATCTCTTCCTTCTTGAAATGTTTTTATAAAAAATGAATCTTGTGATAAGAGTGCTGCAATACGAAGTTCAATCTGAGAATAATCAAAGGAAACAAGTAGGTAGCCTTTTTCAGAAACAAAAGCATTTCTAATGTTTTTACCTCTTTCGGTTTTTACAGGAATATTTTGTAAATTTGGATTTGCCGAAGAAAATCTTCCTGTAGATGCTCCGTATGGCAAAAAACTAGCATGAAGTCTACCATCACCTCCAACTAATAATGGAATCGTATCTATATAAGTCGAAAGCAATTTTTGTAATTCTCGATGTTCTAGGATTTTATCGACTATTGGGTGAAAACTACGAAGCTTTTCAAGTTCACTTTCGCGAGTTGATCTAGCCCCACCACTCGTCTTTTTCATTTTTAAACCTAAGGATTTACCATTAACTTCCCCTATTTTAATCTCATCAAAAAGAATTTCCCCTAATTGTTTTGGTGAATTAATATTAAACTCCCTTCCTGCATAAACCCAAATTTCTTTTTCTATTTTTTCTAAATCGTTATGATATTCTTTTGAAATTTTATTAAAATAATCTATATCAATTTTGATTCCAACTTCCTCCATTTTCTTAACAATAGGAATGATTGGTAGTTCTATCTCTTTGTATACATAAAGAAGATTTTCTTTTTTTATATCTTCTTCCATCTTTAAAAGAGCCTCATCTAAAGAGGAACTATTTTTATATTCTACGACTTCATTTATATCTGGGTTTGTTTTCTCTGAATCAAGAAGCCAAAAAGCAATTTTTGCTTTCATTATTTTATCCTTATCTTCATTTAATAAAATTTTTTCTTTTGATTCTTTTTTATTTATTATTTCTTCAAGAGAACCATCTCCCAATGTATTTAAAAATCTATTCTGTAAACTTTTAAATTCCATCTTTTTAAAAAAAGAATCGACATTCTCAATAATAACTTCGTCTTTCCAATTATTTATAGGTAATTTAAAATCAATAGGAGCATCACGTCTTATGGTGGCAAGTGTTTTAGAAAAGATTGCTTCATCCTCCCCTTCTTTTAATAAAGAGAAAACTCTTTCTGTTATTCCTAATCTCTTAAATATTTCTGGACTTTTTTTTAAGTCCTTATACATTTTTTCTATTGTTCCATATTTAGAAATTAATATTGTGGCAGTCTTTTCTCCAATTCCCTTAATTCCAATTATGTTATCAGAAGGATCACCTCGAAGTCCCTTATAGTCTGGTAAATAAATAGGATCGAAACCAAAACGCTCTTTTACTTTTTCTTCATTATATAAAATTGTGTCATTAATTCCCTTTTTTAAGGTGTAAACTTTTACTTTATTTTTATCTACAAGCTGTAATGTATCCATATCTCCAGAAGCAATAATAACTTCCATATCAGGAATTGTTTTAACTTTTTCTGTTATGGTTCCCAATAAATCGTCAGCTTCAAATCCTTCACACTCATACATAGGAATTGAAAGCGCTTGGAAAAATTCTCTAGAGCGTATAAGTTGAACAACAAGGGCATCATCAGCTTTAGCACGGCCAGCCTTGTAATCATCATAAGCCAAATGTCTGAAAGTTTTCTTAGGTAAATCATAACAAGCAATTATGTAATCAGGATTAAGTTCTGAAATAATTTTAAATAACATAGTAGCTAAACCATAAATGGCACCTGTAGGCTCTCCTTTTGAATTCATAAACTCAGGAAGTGCATGATAGGCGCGATGAATAATTGCGTGTGTATCAAGCAAGACTAGCTTCGTATTATTCTTTGTTTTTTTAGCCATATTTAACTATTATAACAAAATTTAATAGTTCTAGTATTATCGTCTATATGTTCTAATTTTAAAGAAATAATATCAAAAGGGAAACATTCGGACACTCTCTCTGGCCATTCGACTACAATTAGATTATCTTTGTTGGAAATTATTTCCTCCCAACCAAGACGCAAAAGCTCTTCACTTTTATCTAGTCTATATGCATCTATGTGTATTAATTTTTTAAATTTACTATCTTTTGTATTGTATATTTTCATAATAACAAAAGTTGGAGAAACAACTCTTTCTTTGATTCCTAATTGTTTTGCTAGTTCTTTTGTAATGGTTGTTTTTCCAGCTCCTAATTCACCAGAAAAAGTAATAATAGTAGCTGTTTTGTGAGAAACCTTCTTTGCTTCTCTTATAATTTCATTAGTTATTTGTTCAATATTATTTAAATTAAATATCTTTTCCATATCTTTATATAATAACACACCCGCCACAAATTTTGTGGCGGGTGTGTTATTAGAAATTATCTATTGATGTGTCTGATTATAAACAGTAGTGTTTGGAGCTCTTCGATTAAAAGAACGTGAGGCTAAAATTATTAACATAATTAATAGAATTATTAATAACCAACCTAAGATTCCGATTGAGAATAATCCTCCGAACAATACAGCACTTCCTAGTACAGAACCATCTGTTGTAGTTGTTACAGTTGTAGCAACTCCTCCAGTAAGCTTTGGAATGTTTATAACATATGTCATAGCATTTTCTTGAGCTCCATTTGGATTTGTATAAACCAAAATAGCTGTAGTTACAATCTGAGAACTGTTCAGTGGAATTGAATCAACTCTACCTTGCAGATTTATAATTCCCTCCTGTCCAGCTTCAAGATCTTCGATTGGAGCAGAAAGAGTATGAGTGTCTACAGAGTAAGTTCCACGTGAAGAATTTATAAGAGTTACGTTTGTAGGAAGAACAACTTGAATCATTGGTCTAATAAGTTTATTCTTACCTATATTTTTATAAGTTACAACATAATCAATTAAATCACCTGCTCCTATAAGTTGATATCTATTACTAATAGTTAATCTAACTGGAGATGCTGTTCCAACAATTGTTGTACCTTGAATAATTATTGGCTTTACTGTTGCATCAGCTAAAGTTCTAAATATTTCAATAGTTCCCTTTGCGACTCCATCAGATCCTTCGCCAACCGCCTGGAAGAAATATATTGTATTTGGACTAAGTCCACTTATGTTATCACTGAAACTAGTATTTCCATTTGTACTTTTTGATTGAGTTCTTGATCCAAGATTTACACTTGTACCATAATTGAAATATACGCTTGAATTATAATAACTTGAATTCGTTATGTAACCATTTATTTGAGCTTCGTTTCTTGTAATATTTGTCGCTACGGTAGTAACAACACTTTTATTTAAGTAAACAGTTGGTACTTTATAATAATTACAAGGTAAGTTTCCTAAGTAATTATTAGCAGATGTGTCACGACAAACTTGTGTCTGAACAACATTGTTATATCTACATGGTAGTAATCCTTGATAATTAGTTGCGGAATAATCTTGGCAGTACTGTTGAACAACAGGATATCTACAAGGTAATAATCCTAAATAGTTAGAAGCAGAATAGTCCTGACAGTATTGCTGAGTAATTGTATATGTACAAGGTAGTGAATATCCATAATTGTTTGCAGAGTAATCCTTGCAAAGATTATTTTGAACTTGAGTTACATATACAGTAGCAGATCTTGTCTGAGTTTGACCATTTATACCATTGGCAGTTAATACGTATGTTGTTGTAACTGTTGGATAAACAACTTGTGACCCAGAAACTGGAACTGAATATCCAAGATTTGAAATAACTACATTTGTACAATCAGTTGTATTCCAAGATAAAGTTGAGGAGTTATTATCAGTTATAGAGTAAGGACTAGCAGTAAAATTTGAAATCAAACAATTGTTGTTTTGAATTTGGTTTACATAAACGGTAGCTTGTCTTGTTTGAGTTTGTCCATTTGTACCAGTTGCGGTCAATATATATGTTGTTGTAACTGTTGGATAAACAACTTGTGACCCAGAAACTGGAACTGAATATCCAAGATTTGAAATTGTAACATTTGTACAATTTGCAGTATCCCATGAAAGAGTTGAGCCATTTCCTGAAGTTACAGATGTTGGATTTGCTGTAAAGTTTGAAATTGAACAGTTGTTAACAACTGGGTTAACTGTTACTGTTGCTTGTCTTGTTTGAGGTTGACCAGTTGCACCATATGCTGTTAGTAAATAATTTGTTGTAACTGTAGGATAGATAGCTTGTGACCCAGAAACTGGAACACCATAACCGAGGTTTGAAATTGTAACACTAGTACAGTCTGTGGTACTCCAAGTTAAAGTTGAAGCATTTCCTGAAGTTATTGATGTTGGATTTGCTGTAAAGTTTGAAATTATACATTGTTTAACAACAGGGAAAACACAAGGCAATGCGCCGTGATAGTTTGTAGCAGTAGGTTCCTGACATAATGCTGCTGGATATGCACAAGGTAAAGAACCTTGATAGTTTGTAGCGGTAGGATCGTTACAAAGTTGTGGTGCAACATTATTTGAAACCTTATAGACTACTAAAAATTCTCCGTAATCATTCCAACCTGAGGGGACACTCCCAATACTTATTTGTCCACCATCGTTATTAAAGACGTTTGTATCTACATCTGACTTAACAGCAGTAGCATCTTTCATCCAGTGAGTTGAACTATAAGTAAGAGTCTGAGAGCTAGGAAGATTTAATATTACAGTTCCTATTGTTTGACTTCCTTGATCAGAATACATACTACCTGTAAAAGTAAATCTTGTTGCTGGACCAGAAGCTGATTTAACAATAGAACCACGAACATTACTAAGAGAAGCACCTGTATTATTATGATAATACATAGCTACGTTGATAGTATCTCCTGGTTGAGCTGTAATTGAAGTAGCAGACCA
>Ga0302271_10005001_pt1 | contig 10286 bp, 9 predicted proteins | sample III_Bog_N1_1_FD_198767 | JGI IMG/M metagenome (GOLD analysis project Ga0302271, IMG submission 198767) | Peat permafrost microbial communities from Stordalen Mire near Abisko, Sweden - III_Bog_N1_1 | ecosystem: Environmental > Terrestrial > Soil > Wetlands > Peat | place: Sweden: Abisko... | reverse complement strand
TAAATATCTAATTGGGGGAAGATAAAAAATAGGGATATCTTTTTATATATTTTGATAGAGTTAATTCATGTCTGATTGTCGAACATCTCTCTTTGTCTTTCTCTGTCTTAATTGTCTTTTTGATATGATAGTGACTTTGAGTTATCTGTATGTGTGTGTGAATGATTGTATTGCGTCAGAATATTAATTAAATAAGATTTTGAGTTATTTATTTATTTGGTGCGAATAGGAACAATCTGCTTATGGAGAATCATTAGTAGCAACAGTAGCAGTAGTAGTATTAGCAGGAGGAAGAGGAAGGAAATGAATTGCAATAAGGCGCATGGTATGCTGATTCACTGGAGAATAATGAGGAGGATATGCAATAGTAGTAATAGTAGTAGTAAGATATTGAAGAGGAACATCCAATGAGTGGATCATAGAGAGAAAATTCAGTAGATAATGATAATTATGGAGGATACTGTGATTCAATAGCGCAAAGTTGCAGGAGAGAATCTCACAAGGAGCTAGATGAGCAATAGCAGAATTAGCAACCAGAAAAAATATAAAAAGGTAAGGGAAATAGGTGTTTGGGCTTTACATTGGTTTGATTTTGTTATTTTTTCTGTTCGGATTTCATAACAAATCAGATCCATTTCTGAAAGACGTGAGTGAATACAAGGCAACGAAGAATAATAATAGTTATTAAGCTAAGCTCACTACTTGGGGCTATCCACAAAGGAATCAAGGTCCAGGTGAATCAGAACTAGGAAGAGAAGCTTGGAATCAAGAATAACAAGAATAGGATAAATAATCTGGGAGATATGCGCATTCAGAACAAGGAGAGTATTACAATAATAACTAAGCTAATGCTAGATTCCAAGAAGGCAGAGAAGAGTAGTAGTAATAGTTAGGAGAAAGAGGAGATTAAGAAGAAGAAGGAGATGATTCCCAACCTGAAAAGATTGTTTGTTAATAGGATGAGGATGATGATGACGATTAGCATCAAATGAAATCAAAGTAAGAGAGAACCTAGAGCTTAAACTTAGAGCAAAAAGGTTAGACTACTAAAGACTACTCCTATTCTGTATAAAGTCTAAGTAACGTAAATAAAAACAAAAAGAACAACAACAGCAATACTAATCCTAACTCTAATCAAACTGACCCAAAGATTTATGAAAACGCAAGAGAAAAAACGAAGGATAACACTAACAAATCAGCTATCCAAGGTAGTAATAATGCTGCAATCGGCATATCTGCTGATGGATCTAGAGCATAATAGCTTGAATATGCTCCAGATGAGAACAATAACAATAACACATATTAATAGGATTCATTAGAGTCATTCCGATCGAAAGGTCCAAGGAGATATGTCAGTAAATCTACTGAATAACCACCCATTCAGAATGAGTAGGACTTCATAGATGATAACTACTTATATTACTTTAGAAACTCATAAGATGAAGAAGACTAAACGAATCAATAACAATAGCGAGAGATGGAGCAGATAGATTAACAGAAATAACAAAAATAACCATCTTCATTCTCTGATTAATCTCGTCGTTCATTAGAAGCATTGAAACAAGCTGAGAAGATAAAGGATTTGTTCTCAGCTAGTATCAACAAGAAGGAATTATATCGATGGGTTGATGGGAGTAGTTCTAGAACGGAAGCTACGTATCTCGCTTAGTTGTTGTAGCTTAGAGATTCAGGGTAGATTAGTCCTACGGCATTTGATTTCTAAGCGTTGATAGAGTAGCATAATAATGTTAATAATATAGCGAATGAAAACTAAAGAGTAGAAGGAAGTGATAAGTAGAATATCAAGGATGTTTAAGGAGAGAAAAGCGATGATCATTATGATGATAAGGATGAAAATAGACAATAAGAGGATATTTTAAAGGAGGAGGAAGATATTAAGATGAAATTTGATAGGCTATTATTGTAAGGAAAAGAGAGTAGCAGTAGTATTGTGAAAGAGAATGATAATGGGATGAGTAAGGGCTAAAAGAAGGAAGAGTCGTCTGTAGAAGTGTTGACACCTTAGCAGAAGAACATGCTCATTATAGGCGATAATTAAATGGAGAATAATAATGCTATTCAGCAGAAGAAGAATAATAAGAATAACATAGTTGTTAAATAATCATCTGCTCGTTGTTCATCTTCTGGTTCTTCATAGTCAGTTCCATAGTAAGCATAGACTCTTTCTGCAGGTGCTCAGAAGATATCTTCAAAGAAAGATGTGAATGAGAATGATGTCGATCAAATTGATAACTAATAATAAGATTTGATATCTCTTCCACGAATAGAAAAGCGTGAAGATCGAGATTTACGAGAGATACGCTATTCGAATAACTAAGAAGAACTCGAGAGAGAACTACAGAAGGAATAAGAAGAAGATGAATTAGTTCTTCGAACATGCAGTAGATCATTACGAGATGTACTTGCTGCGAATAACATTAATAGCAGCAGCAGTAGTAAGAAAGAAGAGAGAGGAGCGGAATAATAGATTAGTAGCAATGGGGTAGTAGTATTAACTCATGGAAGGAGTGGGAGTAGTAATGGTTAGATGTAACTAAATAACTAGCTAAATCAATAGGATTTGTAGAGTATCCCAGCAGCTAAGAATTATAATAATAATTTATTTGGGCGATCTATGAATCTCCTGCAGAATAGGAAAGAACGATAAGCTGAATTAGATAGATTGCAAGAATAGAATTAGCAGATAAGTTACAATAGAAATGATAATAGACTGTATGAGGGTACTCAAGATGGTTAGATTAACTAACTAAGACATGGCAGAGAGTACCTGTTGTTCAATGAACAAGGCTAAGGAGAAATAATAGACTAATATTAATATGATAACTACGATGACGAGGAGAAGCAAATGAATGTACGATATGACCATGGCAATGAAGATGATGATGACGATGAGTATGATGATGATTACTATGCGTATATTGAACAAGATGACGATGAAGAATATCCATTGCATCATTTGTATCCACCGAAGATATCGGAGGAAAATATACTCACACCGTAGAATAGATAAAGTAGGAATTGGAGGAAGGAAGTAGTTAGAGGCGAAGATTAGGAGGATGATGATGATGAAGAGGAGGGGTAGATATATCCAAAGTCACTGGATGTTGGAGGATAGTAGATTAACAAGAAGAAGAAGAAAATGACGAAGAAGAATGGGAAGAAGATATCATCTAAATAGCAAGAGTAGCTGATTAGACGAAGATAGTAATAATTAGAGTTACAGAAGCAGTAAGAGTTACAGCAAAGATAGCAGTATGGCATAGGCTAATAGCAATTATATTAACAGGACTAAAACATGTTTGTGAATGAAATACACGAGAATCATTGGCAGAAGCATCCTTAAGAAGATGAAGATGAGGATACATTACACGATCATTAGAATAACAACAACACTAAATATGATTCTAATTTGAATACAATTTCGAAGGATAATCTAATGTTTAACTACAACAGCATTGAAGATTATGGTAGTAATACTAAGAATGACTAGTAGTTGTATTAGCAGTAATAATAAATGAATAATCATCGCAATACAATACTGGAATATTCTTAGAGTTCTGCTAAGAATCCTTAAGCATTGCTGGAATCGTAGATATCTAGATAATTATACACTGATAGTAAGCACACAAGAGAAGAAATTTTAGAAGAAGAGAAAGATCAATAGTCACCGTAATAGATACAGCAATAACAAAAAGAATAACAATAATAATAATATTAATAGAATAATAATAGATTAGACAATGAAGGAATAGGAGGCAAACAGCGTCTAAGTATAAAAGGGAAGACTAATGATATATAAGATATGCCACAAAAAAGCTAAACGAATAGCAATAATGGCAGTGTTGTATCCAGCAAGGAATAATAAGTATCAAAACCATGCAGGATCAAAGTAGATCTATTCAGAAATCTCACTTAGCCTATTAATCAATAGAAAGATATATCTGCTGTTCCTCCTGCTGATGTTGATATGACTACAACTGCTACTGCTGGTGCTCCCAGTAGAATCCCTTAGAACATCTACGACTACACTAATAACACCTTCGGTAGGTAATCCAATTCAATCTAATCAAGTTATATTCCCAACAATGAAAGACTGCCTGACAATCAACTCCAATATCCTCATCTAGGTGATTCTCATAAGATCCATAAATCCCAAGAGAATCTAGCATTGCTTTATCCTGAGTAAGTATAAAATATCGCTGAATTATCCAAACGAGTAGCATCTAAGTATTTGTCAGAACGATAGACAAACAATCATGCAAACTCAAATAATAGCAATTAAGAATAAATGAATAAAGGGATTTAAAGAGAATAATAGTAATAATAATAGCAGTTAGTTTAGGATTTAATAGATGAATAAGAGAGAATGGAGAGCGCTGAATATCGTGCTGAAGTTGAGATACTCAAGAACTCAACTAGACAGCAATAATTGTAACACTCCTCTGAGAAGAACCCTTATGATCATTCGAGATCTTATAACAACCCAGCTTCCTTGCTAAATCGCTTGGACTACCAATATGATTTAAGTGAAAAGAGACAAGAACAACTAACATCATAGTAAGCTAGTGACTTGTAAGCTCTGGACGCAAAATACTCCGCCATAACATAGGTTCAAACATAAACATCATCAGGGATTACAGCTAGATAATTATTACTAACATAATAGGGAGATACTCACAAATCCCGATAATTATCCATGGGCGATACTAAAAATATGAATATACTTTAATTAAATTAGCATTTACTAAGCACTGTAAGTAAGCGATAGAAGAAATAAAGAGATTAGAAGAATTATTAAAGTTTTAGTGTTTTTAGTTCAAGTAAAAGCTAAGGGGAGAATATAATGTAGAATAATAGTAAAATAGGTATGAATGGAGGATAGTAAAAGGAGTAAGGTAGTCAAAGAGATATTGGTGGAATAAAAGATGATATTAATAATAATAGTAATGGGAAAAGAAGCTTAAAGAATTATAATAGTAGATTAAGCTATCCAGCAATCAACAACAACATACCGAACAGCTTGAACAACAGTAGTTTATCATTATCATAAGGCTATTAGCCTAAACAGCAATATCAATCAACTTCTTCATTAATCTCATAACAGCCTTCAAATGGCATTCCCAAGCAGCCATCTTAAACATTATACCATAAAGACAATCTACCACACACAGCTAGTATGTTATCTTATCCTGGTAGATTAATACAGTTCTCATTAGCCGATACAAATTCACCGGGAAAAATGAGCAACATCTATAAGAATAATGCAACTACTGCTTAGAGTAACCCATTGCTGTTATAATCTAATAGCATAGAGTTCTCCCCTTTGAAGAGTGACTTGAATTCACTTATGCGACCAAGTAAATAGATAATTACTCCGTTTAACCTTGATTAGCAAGAAAGACAATGCCTTTAGCTAATCGCATAGCAAAACATTACAGCTGCGTAAACTCTATTGACGTTACTTGAGAATCACATTAATGCTACATTCCCACCCAAAAACACACATAGAACGTAACACAAATGATTCAAATAAACATTCAATTATTTATTATTTATCTTTATCTTTCATTATCTTTCTCCTTTTAGATTTATGTACTACTTAAACGCCCGTATTGAGCAACTCCTTTCTCACAACTAATCCGCATTAACCTTCTGCGAACGAGGTCTTTCTGAAATTTCCAAAGACCAATTATATTTCGATGTAACTCTCTTCAAATACGCATTTACCCTACGCTAAATGGCTTAGAAAGAAGCAGAATGTCTCCAAAAGCTGCCATAGCAACTACAACACCTTCGAAGCATGGCAGAGATGATTGAATTCGGATTAGACAACAAAGATAGAGTTGATTTCAATGTTGCAGATATAAGTGGACAATACGCTGGGAAGTATTTAGTTGAGATATATAAGACACTAGCGAAGATTGCAAGAGCTTTGAATGATCATAGAGCGTGCAGTTAGTATCTCATCAAAGCTTAATAGAGATTAAATACAGAAATGTAATGAAAAAAGAGAGAAGGAGTGATTTATTTAGTGATTGATTGATTCTGTTTGTGTTCATTTCTCTTAGGGATTTTGATATCAGCACATAACTCATTGAAGCGCTGATTGCTTGTGACTAGAAAGGCGAAGCAATCCTCGAGTTGAAATCCTAATTAGCAGCAATATCTAACAACCACAACAATTCCCTCACTCCTGATCACCTCGATCACCTTAAACTCAATTCCTTAGACATTCTATCTAATCTCTACTACGAAATCAATGACTTCTCTTCATCTCTATCGACTCTCGAACAAAGCTACAATCTGAAAGCACGCATTCATGGCATAGCTGATTCGAGAACAAGTATGTGCTAATTCTTAATCGCATAAGTACATATGAAACTAGCTAACATGCGATAAGCAAGTAAGCTGTTTGCTAGTGCGATTAGTCTTCTTGATAAATCGCTAGGAGAGTAGAATATATATAGTGCTAATGGATTACTTAGCTTAGCTGAGATAGCTAAGAATGAAGGTGGTAGTAGCAATAACTACTCAGAGTCTATGAGATACTATGAACAAGCTAGGAAACGATATAAGCTGCTTTGTGGTGAAGATAGCTTTGTGTGTTTGGTTATTATTCTCAATGAGCTTTACTTAGCGTGTAAGATAGCAGCAGGTAACAATAACAATAGCAGCTAGAATAATAGCACTCACACCTCGAATTACTCTTAAAATCACATTTAATCGCTTTTCCATGAGATCATCTAACTCACTGCACATTCCAGTAATCGAAACGCAGCAGATGCAATTAATATCCTGAATGAAGCAGCGAATATACTCAGAAACCATAAATTCCTGCCATAAGCTCTAGAAGCATACGTGCAAGCTAAGTAAATAGCATTACTAATATATTATCTTTTTAACTTTTTATCGCTATTTGTTTTTCCGTAGATCATTATCAAATCATCACAGTTAATCTCAGACATCCTCATAGGATATCAACATCTACACTTAGGACTTACTGATCACAATGAATATCGCATCTACATATGAACTCATGGGCATCTTAGACAAAGCGATATCATACTTTGAGGATTCCTTAGAGATAACATAGAATATCTAGAATACCAGTGCATATGCAGTTAAAATCCATTCGTGTCTAGGGAGAATATACAAGTCATTATGGAAGAACTCAGAAGCTGTATATCATTTCAAATAAGCACTTGGTATGATCAGCAATAAAGAAGGATATGTTGAAGAAAAAATGGAATTAAGAAAGGAAATATAAGGATGCTAGAAAAGTAGATGAAAGAAGGAGAAGAAAGAAAAGATGATAGTAATTGTGAGAGAAAGAGGTGTGTTTATGTATTATGTTTGTATTCTTTGTGGAGACATAAACAATTTATAAAATAAATATTGAATTTACATAACAAATAATCTTTTCCTTGGGGGAAGGGAGAGTATTAAACCTGGGGGCTGATTAATTCTTAATTCTTTGATTCATTCAGTCTCTCTCAATGTCACCGTATGATCCCCCTTGTAATCTAATCTTTCACTTCTATTACTCTGCTAATTTTCCTTATTCTCTTTACTTAATAATATCCTGATATTATTCCAAGAACTATCTCACTGATGATACATATGGCTAATCAGGTAAGAAGTTCGGTCCAATTTATATAACTTTAACTCCAATACTCTCTAAGTAATTCAGTTTAAACTATGAAGGCAGAGACAATCCAACAGATCCATCTTATAGCAATGTATAATGTTAATGGCCTTGTATTTCTATTGCTATTCTGTCTTCAATTAAGAAGAAGTCCACGGAGATCAAGTCATTAACTAAGAAAAAGATAAAAAATAATGATAAAATGTCCATAATTCACCATAAATCTAATAAAATAAATTAGCTAATCTATTCTGCTTACTGAAATGTTCTTGCACGAACTCTTTTCCGAACGCATTGAGATTATAATGGAATCTCAATTCATACAACGATTGTTTCTTCTATGTCGTCTTGTACACAATCTTCTTGAGCATATCTTAATAATGATGTAACGCTGATATCTTCGCTGATAATCTAGCTGTCTACTCACTAAAATACTTCATATCCTCACTGCTATTAACACCACTCTTCTTCGCTTTATTACTACTATTATACACACTGTCAAATGTCTTCGCGATGAAGTAGCAATTAAACAATTTCTACGGATCATTCAGCATCTCATTCGATCTCCCAAAGAATTCCGCCCATAAACTCCTATCCATCACGCCAATCTTATACACTGATGGTATGATCGCACCGAGGAATTCAATCTTTTCTCTTTCATTTACTTTATTATTCCGTAGCATCGATAGAATGAATGGTAATAGTTTTTCTATTTCTTCTTTACCTATCATAAGCCTTCCCATTCCCGCTAAAAGAATATTCCCGAAATATTCCAAGAACTTTGGTTCAGCCGATAAGGGTTGTAAATGCTACAAATCTATTAGATTCTTGCATAACTCCATGGATGTCTTATTCACATGAGCGTTCTTCCCTATCGAGTAAAGTAAACTCTTCCGCTACACTAAGGACAAATCATTTAACTCTTTGAGCATTCTCTCTTCTTATTTCAGCCAGAATGCATCGACAGATAGCCCAAATGAAGCACAGTCAATGATTGCCATTTTATATAGCATAAACACCCATTAATATGAGCTGATATTCTCCGCCGATTTCAATAATTAATTAATACATCGTCTAATAAACCTCGAATAGCATATCTTAAACTCCTAATACTCATGTTTGTCTTTGAGTTTGATATCCGATAGCATAGCAATGTTATTCAATGCAAATTCAAACGACGGATCGACTTCATGTTCTTAATATATCTCGACTAGTTTCGCGTACAATTAGTTCAGTTCCTTGTTATGCGCTTATCGCAGGATCTTATTCGCATGGAAGTAGTACAGCAAATTAATTAATTTTTTCTCGACTGTGATGAACTCTTCTTCGTGACCCGCGAGTGTATCGATGATTTGATATTTCTGTAATGCTAACAGACCACGTTTGAGGATTAACTCCATAGATATGTTGAGTTAGCTTAAGCGCTTCTGGACACTGAAGGATTTAATTATATCCATGACGTTTCCGATGAGTACACCGAGGATTAAATTATCGATTTTATTGGATTTTTGAAGTTCTGTGATGAGGTCTTCGCAGCTTGTTCCCGCGAGAGCTTAGCAGGTTATGAATAGCTACCAGAATATTTGGATTTCTTTGGTGATGTTCTTGTATGCGGATTAGGAGTTGATTTCAGATTGAAGGAGATTAGAACATTGGAGGATTTCAGGGGAATAGGAGTTGCTTTGGAAGGATTAGGGGTTGGAAAGAAGGGTGATCATCTAGTCGGAGGAGAGGGTATTGCTGATTAAATGAGGAGAACAAAGGTAAGTGGGGGGTGATTTGAGATTGGAGGAGGAGGATGGATTAGCAGAGGATGCTGAATTATTTCTGTTATTATTGTTATAATTCCTATATTGCTTTTTCTCATTCGAATTGTTCGAATAGCTGTATCGATTAGCATTATTAGCATTGTAGTTTTTGATTGCTTCAGTTGAGTATTTATTCTCACTGCTATGTACATTCTCATCACGCTAAGTCTGCTACCCATGTTGACTTGCTTACTGCTGATCTGCGTTGAATGGTTATTGATACTTCCTATGATTATTGTAATTGCTGTTGTAATTTCTATTAGTATTTGAGTTGTATGTCTACCTGCTTGTGTTGTTATCATTGAATCCATCCCTAGGTGGTTAGTTGCTATTATTCTAGTTGGATTCATTGGAAGAGAACTGCCTAAAAGCGAGTAAAAGCAACTAGACTCTATCCTTCCCGAAGTTTCTACTAATAACTCGTTGAATCATCATTTGCTTGATTGCTTGTGAAGACAATAACAATTTAACTATTCTTTTTTGATTAATTTTAATAATACTTTCTGTGGGATAGATGTTTCGCGAATGAAATATATTTATTTGAGTCTTTTTGTATTGTTAATTTGAGTCCCCCCTCTCAAACAGAAAGATACAACAATTTTATTGATCAAACATATTAGATTTTTGAAATTTTGAAGATATTATGTGAAAATAGTATTCGGGGCTGCTGCAAGACAACAAGTTGATGGTCTCAACCAAAGTGTGATTGAAAACTCAAAAGCTGGGATGGATCAGCTCGACAGGTATAAGTACATTGGAGGGGAGTATTCTTGGCTTGATAAAAAAATGAACGGTTTCTGGCTCTGGTGCTC
>Ga0302271_10005000_pt1 | contig 10287 bp, 3 predicted proteins | sample III_Bog_N1_1_FD_198767 | JGI IMG/M metagenome (GOLD analysis project Ga0302271, IMG submission 198767) | Peat permafrost microbial communities from Stordalen Mire near Abisko, Sweden - III_Bog_N1_1 | ecosystem: Environmental > Terrestrial > Soil > Wetlands > Peat | place: Sweden: Abisko... | reverse complement strand
ATTTATCTTGCACTTTCTGGATTATAGAATCTGTTCAACATTACAAAAAAAAGAGATTATTTTCTTAACTAAAAGTCCCAAACTACAATAAAAATATGTGTTAGATAGCACAATGGCTACCTTTTTTGCATCCAACCCTATTATTAATTCAAATAAAAATGTCTAATTTCCTACCAAAGTTCCTATTGTTGGTATTGTGCGTTTAGTTCGTGTCGAAATTCAAATTGTAAGATAGCGCGAGCTGCTCAGCTTTTGAATCATAAACTTCATCCGATTTGTTGAATTCATGCTGCAATGATGCCTATTACTTAAACTATTATTAAGGATTAGTTTTCTTCTTTTCGATTCCCAAGGAAGTTGCTTAGTGCTAATCTTATTATTCCTGTTGGAGCTACCCAGTGTTCTCATTATTGAAATTATTCTTAACAGGGCTGATGTCTTTTCTGGATTTATTTCTACTACCACTATTCATGTTGTTATTGTTAGTCATTGTATTTGTTATGTTCTTGCTATCTCTTCTAGTCTTAACCTAATCCATTGTCTATCCATCATTCCCAATGTAGTTATTCATTTATTCCTCCTATTCCCTCTAAGCTGATGATTCTGTATGTTATTGTCTTTACTAGATCAATTTCTCAGACTATTCCTCCCTTTATTCTTGTTTTTTCTCTACAAATCTTAAGTTATCCCTAGAAATCTTCATTAATATCTCCTCATTCTACCCATTGTTATTGTTTCCTCCAGCTGTTGTATCTTACTTCTATTGAATTTCCGAAACCATTCCAATCATGCGTTGCACAAACTCCTCCTCCGTTGTAGAATTATTCGCTAAACTTGGTAAAAACCCTGTGTTTTTCTGATCATTTTACTCCAATTATTACAACAACAACTATGGCTACTTCTACTAATTTGGTTCCACAGAGCAATAAGCTAAAAACTATTCCAGTTTCTACTTGATTTCTCGATGCTTTGTGAACTGCAATAACTTATTCTAATCAAGCTTACTGAAGTTTATCAAACTCGTCGGTGGTATATCCTCCCCTTCCTCACCAGCTCTCCAGAATTAACCTACTTTCGCCCCACTAACTTCACTTTAATTACTGTTCAAACTACTAAAATCAAGAGGATATTGCTGCATTGGGAGATACTACATAACAGTCTATTGTTATTACTACTATTTATCTATTGTCTGCTAGAACTGCTAAGACTATCTATCAAAGTACAACCTTTAGTTTTATTATGATTATCCTTACCATTGCTAATGCTACTTAGCCTCTTAGAAAATAGCTAAATTCTCTAGATTATTAACATTACTATCAGCTGCTAAACCACTCTCCAATCCCTTGTCTGTTCCTAACTGCAATGTCTAAATAATCCCTCTAAGATGTTAATTTTCTTTTTTAAGTCTAATATTTTCCTCTTCTAATTCTTCCACCCAGCTAAATTTCGAAATCTTCTCCTCTAATTCTTGTCTCAACGCTTTTTCCTTACTATATTCCTTATTTAGCTCCTGGAAGTCTTCATAATCAACAGTCTTTTTTTTATCCGTCGATTATCGGTTATTATTTTCATTATGTCGAAGGTTTCTTCCATCTAGCACTGCTCGTTTCGCTCGATTAGCAAACTGCAGTGTTGAGAATGTCTCCGAAGACGAACTTGTCGAGGGTGATACACATACGATAAATGTGATTTTACCTGCACCCGAAAGGGAATCACTTAGTGCTCTTGTTAATTTAGAGTTTCTGAATGGTATGTGCGTTCGATTCTTGTCGATTAACGCAGAAACACAATGTCCCAAGGAGCTTAACGATCCATTGATGCATGTTAGTTCTGCGATACGTAGTTCTCGTTCTTCAGCGGAAATATCATGTGGAATTTTAAACTTCTCACTCCCTGCTAAATCAACGATTCGAAGTGTCGATTCGACAATAATTTCCTCAGATTACGATGCTGATTACTGAAATCCCTGCTACTTCTATCCCAATTACACCTTTTACTGTAAAAGAATTTAAAATATCGAATGCGATCGTGATGATTTCGCATTTGCCATCGTCGATCCTGTTGCTCTGTTTCTCAATCCTACCATGAGTATTTCCAGTGCTTGCTCAGCGTTTTGTATTTCCACGGTGATTAAATCGGGAATTTGAACATCACCTTGTTTGGATTCCCGTATTTCCAATCCATCTTTTTGTTCACGATTATTGAATAAATCGTAGATTTTTTCATTGTAAACTTCGAAGAAACTAATGAATAATCGATAATCGTCTTTGTTTCGTTTCCCGAGTTCACTTAGAATATGAAACAATGATCGAGGAAGAATTCCTCTGTCTGTACCTTATAAGTAATGCAGGATCTAAGCGTCACTGAGTTATGAAGGGTTCTCACTGTGATCACCAAGGATCGTGTAGGTCTTACCAGCGCCAGTCTGTCCACTGAATAGTTGAAGAAAAACAACAGATTTTAATATAAAATTGTTTGAAATTGTCAAAAGCTAATAAAAAATTTCAAAATCTTCAAAATACTAAGCGAATATCGTGTTGCTGGTGCCAGAAAGGAAGGATAGAACTGATTCATGTGTGAGAGCGTAGACATCTTCTTGATCGGAAATCGATGGGAGAATGTTGTTGAATTTCATGTGTAGATTGTTGCCAGGGCGATTTATCCTCAATGTTTAAGCCTAGTTTTTGTCAGGGAAACATAATTAAATTAATCGCAACATTCTTGAAGATCATGCTATCATATCATTGATAAGAACCTTTTATCTTTTAATTTAAATCTTTTTTTACATCAATTTGATGGATAAACTATTCTTATGCTTCATTTTCCAGTGAAGGGCGAACACGAATGACAATCTATACTTTCGCTTTAAGTTCACTTTCTTCATACACGCCAGATCCCGAAATAGCTGGCTGCAAGCTTGTTTATGCTTGTTATGGTGTTTCTTATCCTTAAGGAATCGCTATTCCTTTTTGATTTTATGCGTTTCGTATCTCTTTTGGAGAAACTTTTGCTTAGACATGCTTAGAGGACTAGTTCACAGCAAGATGTTTCATTTGTCTATTGATACCCTGCTTCTGTTAGACAAATATACCTTCTTTAACTATTATTGCTTCTGTTGGTTTGTATTATTTTTGTTTTGTTTCCCAAATAACGAAGCAATTACTCCGTTAAATTTAATTATTTCCTTCAAAAATTCAAACAAACTCTCCCGACCAAAATATAACAACTAAGATTTATACTTTGATAGATTGACTTGCAGAAATACATAGGCTCTTCCTCTTCTATTCAATTTAATTAGATAATTTACCTGCTAATTCAATTCTATTATCTTGGGAAATATCAAGCTTCCTTACTGATTAAAAACCAGTTCTTAAAAATGAACCAAAAAGAATAACAAAAATATCTTCAAAATTTGAACAACTTTGAATAACTAATATTCATTTTTTTAATCGAAATTGCTTATTTCCAAGAAATTATTTGTTTTAAATTATAAAAATAATTCCATCTTTTTAATGGGGGACTAATATTCAATAAATATAATTGATTTCATTCCATAAAAGCACCCAAGATAATAGCTCAATAAATGTGATGGCTTTCTTATCCCCAACCTCCAAAACAATTCTTATCTTGTGACGATTTTCCACAGAAATTAAAGACAAACCCTTTTTTAAAAGATAACTTAAGAACTTTTTTCAAAAACCAATAAACTAAGTAAATGAAGAGTCAATTCTATCCTCAGCAACAATCATAGCCACAATAACCAGTATTTCAATAAGCCTTTTACTCTTATTTTCTTCTTCAAAATCCATTCCTTTTGATTAGCATATATTCAACTATTTTTTTGTATTATGTTAGTTCTATGGACAGATGACAAATGCGCAATCATAATTTCTTCAAAGCAATGTGGGCTAATCAGCTTTTCCACCGGGTGCAACTGCTCCTTTAGGAATGCCTGCTAGCAATAATACACTCGGAGCAGGTGGTCTTCGAGGAACTGTTGGGAGTAGAGTTTCAAGAGTAAATTGGAGGAATGTGAATGATTTAGATATTGATGAAATACGTAAATCCAATGATATTGAAACACTTGAATCGTTCTTGCCGAATCTGTTGGAGTCGGTAGTTACATAAGAAGAATACGAAAAGCTCAAACCAGATGCACTTGTGAAGCTTTTGCAGATCTGCTAATTGTCACTGCAGTACTTCGATTACACATAAGATTATCTTGAAAATCTCACTGGAGAGACTCAAGATGAGATTAACAAACTCCTCAAGAAGGTGAAAGAGAAAGAGAGAGAGAGGGCATATCAGAAAAACCGGGGATGAACGAAAGAGTTAGAGGGAGTTTTTCTGAATTATTAAAAATCTAAGTTCATTTAACTTTAAGGGGGAATATGTGAATGATTTACTAACCCACAATTAGAAACAATGAGATATTTTGAGAGTTATTAGAAATCTTCTCTACACCAATGGCGAACTGATTTATCTTTTTCTTGGTTACTGCAATCCAACAGGCAGAGGATGATAAGGCTTCCTTGAAGAAAAGCAAGAAGGAAATCGAAACTATGAAGGGCGAAATAGCAATCAAAAAAGAAGCCATCAAGAAATATAAAGAATTTTTGAAGTAGCGGCCATAATACAAATGTCATATCTGTGTCAATAAGGTAAGCAACAGACATTATACCAATGCTAATTGGATATTCAAATAATTTAGGATATTCCGTTTTTCGTTTTTTGGGAAATCTTTTGAAGCAATTATTTGACATATTCTAATCTATTTCCTTTTTGTTTTTTTGGGCAGTTTTTCTAAAACGAGGAATACTTAGACAGTCATATGAAGCGTAGGCATCAGAATGTCTTACCGATGAACGCAAACCATCCGAACTTTGCTGTTATGCAAAACATGGTATTTGCGCAATAGCTTTCTTAGGAACGGTAGGAATTCGAAAGATAGCAGAAACTTCTACTCAACAGTGAAAAATACAAAAAAGATGATGTTCTTGATAAATTAGAATTGATTCTCAACAAGAATCGAGAGGAATAACTGCAATAATAGTTGGAAATGCAAAAGAGATTGAGAGACATGGAAGCATAATAATCTTAGCTAATTGTGAAAAAACAAAAGGAAAATGAAATGTAATAGCAGCAAGTGTTAGAACTCATGAAGAACATGGGAAATATTCATAGTGTAAATGAAATATTTAAGATAAATAAATATTTGTGGTTATCTTAGTAACTCTTTGATTTATTTTTGTTTTGTTAAAAGGAAATATCTACCTTGAAGACTCGTGAAGTTGTTGTGTAGGGTTCTGCTCCACAACCAGGAGAGTTATAGGTTATTTAAGCTCGTTAGGCCCAGCTGTTCGAGGAATAAAGTAAAGCACTTTTAGAGCAGCAGAAAGCCATGCAACTTGAAACTTAAAAGCGTAGACAAGAAATTGAAAAAGAATAAGAAGAAGTCAAGAGACTCAGAGAACTGCAGGAACAGCAATGGAAAGAGAAATTAAGAAAAGAAAGAATTAAAGAAGACTAAGAAAGACAGTAGAGAATGTAATAACTGGAAGATGAATTGGAAAATAAAAGAAAAGTTTAACTTCTTATTGGAGAGGATAATTTTAATACCAGACCACCAGCAGGGTAAGGAGCAGGGATACCAGCCAAAAAAGGATATGTTAATAACAACAACAATAACGAGATACTTCAAGGCATGAATTTATTGAGTGAAATTAGAAAACCTCCAAATTCTTAGAATCTCGAAGATCCTGGTGATAATGAGATTATTCAAGCGCTTAATGGTATCCAATCAGCTGGGCAGAATAAGAATAAAACAAACAGTAACTCAGTAGACTCGAAGCACAGTGATAACTAAATCTTAAATCAAGATCCATAAGCAAACAAATTTGTAAAAAATTTATCTTTTTTAACAACAATTTTTAAATTTTTCTGTCTGTTTTTTCTGATACTTTGCGTTTGATAATAACTCTTACAGAATAGTCACGCATCAAACTTAATGATCCAGTAGTAGAAGCAATAGCTCGAATAGTAGCAGATGCAATAGATTGAAGATGATATTCAGGATAACAATGATAATGAATTTGAAGCTTCCTCCAATGAAAATGATATTGTAAGGGAAAAAAAAAAATTTTAGGTCTATGTGAAAGAACTCTTTGCTTTTTTCTTCAATTATTCAAACCATTTTATAAATAAACTACCAGTCGAATGACAGAGGATTTAACAATGAAATCGAGGAAGACAAAGAAAGACACGATGTAAATGCATAGAATAACAAGGGAAAGACTGGAAAACAAAAAATGGCTACGGATTTCTCAGATGACGAGAAGAACAATAACAAAAGCAATCATAATATCACATCCAAAAAGAGCCTGTAAGAGAGGATTCAGTGAATATTAGTGAATTTTGGTTTTTCATTTCATTTAATATTATTGCAGACACAACCAGGAAGATACCAGCTAGAACTTTGATGAAAGTGGTTTCTACAATGGATCTAAAGGGAGAGACCAGGATAAGTAAGAAATATAAGAATATGTAGATTATGTTCTGTTTTTAATTTCAAAATATTCAACAAGATTCATTACTCTACTGACTTCTCAGCTTTGTTATGATAATTTATGGGAAAAATAACTGGTTTTACATTTATTTATCTTTAAAAATAATTTCAAACAGTTAAATATACCCACCTACTTCCTTATTGAACAAGGGCAGCATCTCCATGGGAGAATCTATCTAAGATTAGCTTTACAGCAAGAAATTCTAGGCTGATAAGTAGCGCAAACAGTTCTAATTCGAGGACTCAGGTACATTTGTTCATTCAATACATTTAATATTACTATTAAGGCTTTAGATAAACGATTTTAGCTTATTCATTCATTAATTATTTTTGTGTGCTGTAATATCTAGATGATTTCAGTTGAAGTGTGGCGTGATTTAAGATCTTGTGGACTTAGAAAGAAGAAATTAAAACACATTTATTTTTAACCCGAAGGATGGTTTTTTCATTTTAGTTGGTATGTGTATTGTCTAATTCGATAACTAAAGCAGTCATTTTTTCAACATAATCTTTTAGAGACAATACAAAAACAATTGCCTTATTAGTCATTCCTTTCACTTTTTGGAATGCATGAACTACTATTACCAAATCAAGCGATGATTTTATTATTGGCTGAAATCGATAAATATGTTCTTGAAAATTAATACGACAAATTGTTGTGAAAGATTAAGTTGAAATTAAATAACCCATTATTGAGAATCAGTCTAAATTCACTTATTGTACTAATCTATTGATGTAGTTACTTAACACAAATGAAAATTCCTTTATTCATTCTAAGATCTTCAAAAAAAAAGGCTTCTAATAATTAATTCATTTTAATTCTTTATAGATTCCTTTAGTCCACTGATTGTTTGTTAAAATAGCCTACCCATTTTTTAATATCTTTTGCTGCGAAGACAAAAATATGTTTAAATAAAAAAAGTTATTCTTAAATCACTATTATTGTGTGTTTTACTAAACGAAAAGTGAGGCTGGGGGCTAAGGAGAACTAGATTGCTTCTTCGTTAATTAATTTCTTAGTCTGTTTGGGTTGGAGATTCTTACTTTTATTAAAAGCAAATATAAAATATGATTCGCAATTTCTTTTTGGTAGGATGTGTAAATTGAGTTAGACAGAAGAAGCCAAGAGATCAATTTTAAACTTAGGAATAAACTTGCTATTCAAAGTGAAAAATATCCCTCTAAAGTAATAAAATCAAGTAATTTAGATAAACCGTCCGTTTCAATCTTCAAAAAAATATTTGTTTCAACACAATTTCATTTAAATCCTCCCTATGGTTTAAAAAATAATCTATTTGCTATTCAAACTTTGAAATCTTGCGCATTGCTCTGTCAATCTTTTTTGTTTTTTTCAAATTTAGTGGAAAAAACAAATGTAGGTTATTAAATTAGCTATTTATGATTATTAAAAAATGCATGTTATATCCTAAAAGCTGCTTAAAAAAGAAGAAGAAGAAGAAATATGATCCCATTGTTCTTCTGTAATTCGAGTTGAACATTTAAAACAAAACAACAACATAATTAATCTTTCCTGTAATTTCAATTATCTGAAATAACTCTGCAAATCAACGAGAAAAAAACACATACACAACAACACATGCAACAAGCTAAGGAATTTCAAGAATCTTAGAATAACACGCGTAGCCGCGATGGCAGTGCGTACAGCGTTCAATCTTAGCCTCTTGTATCTGATGGAAAGCCCTAAAGCATATTCCAGTCAAGTATGAATCTTTTCAAAGGGCTAGTGGGTATTGGTGTACTTTCCTTGCCAATTGCATTCAAGAAGAGTGGTTGGCTGGCAGGCATTATTTTTTTGATTCTCTGCGGCATAGCGATGATTTATCTAAGCTAGCAAATGATGGAAATTGCTTAGAAACTAAACTCCCCTGCTAAAAACATAACTGAATTCACTCGAGAAACCATAGGAGACAAATACAGCTCTGTCACAACTATTTCGTTGTTCAGTCTTCAACTTGGAACGTGCATTTCCTATGTAATATTCTTCCTCGATTACATCCAGCGAATTTTTTGCTTCTCCTTCGAGGCTGATAGTTATTCCTGCGAATCTCGTATTCCAGCATGTCTCGTGTGTCTCGTGATAATTCTTCCTTGCTCCTTTTTTCGCAGCATGGATAGTCTCCAAAAATGGAGTCTCAGTGCGAATCTAATCATCATAGCGTCTTTGTTTGTGATGTCGTTCTACGCAATCTTGCATATACAAGATCAAGGGCTGCCTCCAGTTGAACCTTTGAGAGTATATACCCTGACAGAAGCGTTAGGGATATTCTTCTTTTCATTCGAAGGAGTTGGAATATATTTCGATGTGAGGTAAGTGCGCAGATATTTCAGTAGATGTATGTATTTTCTACTGATTGATAATCTCAAAAAATACCTTTTTTTTAATTGTTTCATGTGTTTTTATTGTTTCCAAAGACATTCCATGGAACAGCCAGAGAAATTCACCTTTATCTTGAAGTCAGTCCTCTCAATTCTCATCGTACTTTACTCCTGCTTCGGATTACTTGGTTACCTGACATTCGGAGCGAATACGGCAGATATTATCTTGTTTAACTTTGACAGAAATAATGACGTGATTTTCGTGGTCTAGGTTCTGTATTGCGTGTCACTCTTGTTATCCTATCCGCTGCAGATCTTCCCTTGTGTTAAATTAGTAGATAATAAGATTTTAAATTACATGAAAACTAAACTGAATCACGATGGGCATGGAGGATATAGTCATTTAGAAGAAATGAGTCATAGATAGAGAGATCACTAGCATTAAGACGTTTAAGCTTTTCAATATGTCAGCGGACTCTCATTGGAATAATAGCAGTAGTAGTACTAGTATTCAGTCTAGTAACAATAACATGAAAATGATATGAATGAATTAATTATCGTAGAAAGCTGGGAGTACACCAGGAATTGCTATCTAGTTCGGGTGGGATTTCTGGTTTTTGTGTTCGGAATGAGTGTCTGCATTGATAAAATGTCGATATTTGTGAGTTTAGTAGGCTCACTATGTGGGACGTCTTTAGGATATGTAATACCCTTTCTGATTATACATTATATGGATAAGGAGATTCCTCTATGGAAAGCATTCATTAATTGGATGGTACTTACGATGACGATTGTGTTCGGTGTCTTAGGTGCCTTCACAAGCTTAATCGATCTGGTTAAAGATATTGCATAAAATGTTTGAGAGGAGTGTGTTGTGGTAAGTTATATTTCAATATATCGTTGGTTCTGAGAGAAAAATGGTTTATTTGTGTGTATGTAATGTGTGTAATATGGGAAATAGAATAGCTTTGTGTGACAATATCTCTCTTGAAGGGAGAAAATGAAACTCAAATAAATTAATTCAGGTAATAAATGATAAAAAAAAGGGAGAATAGTGATAATACGACTGCTTAGATGAAAATGTTAAGGATTATTTAAAATGAATAACGATTCTTTCGATGGTTGTACTAGTCGATTAACAATTAAAAGTTATTTTTAGGAAAGGCATTAATTATTTTTCTAAGGTTCCAAAATTAGATGAGACGGAGATGATTTAAAAAAGATTAACAAAGTCAATCCACTAGGTATGCAGTTGTTTCGTGCAAAGATTGGGGGGGGGGGGGGGGGGCATAAAAAAATAAAAATAAATAAATTTGAAATTTTTAATAAAAAAAAATTTTGTTGAAAAAATTATTAATAAAAAATAAAAAAAAAAAAAAAAAAAA
>Ga0302271_10004999_pt1 | contig 10289 bp, 9 predicted proteins | sample III_Bog_N1_1_FD_198767 | JGI IMG/M metagenome (GOLD analysis project Ga0302271, IMG submission 198767) | Peat permafrost microbial communities from Stordalen Mire near Abisko, Sweden - III_Bog_N1_1 | ecosystem: Environmental > Terrestrial > Soil > Wetlands > Peat | place: Sweden: Abisko... | reverse complement strand
TGTTTTGTCTTCTCTTGCTTTTAACCATCTAATTGATATGTTTAATCTTAAAACTGCGGATTTATTCTTCCAAAGCGCTGAATATCAATGCGATGTTTTAAGCAACTCCCTAGCGAATCTTCCTGAATAGGCTCTATCACCTTCATTTTTTCAACATTTACTTCTCAGTCATCGATATAGTCCACTATTATTTACTCATGATGAGTGTAATTACACTTTACACTGAAACTAGTCTCATAGACTCAATCTTATCTTGGGTGATTTTGAGCTATGTAGTTATGTTCTCATATTGGAATATTAAGAAAGCAAACGAGTTTTTTCTGGATAAATCTGGAATCCTTGATCGATCGTATATCTAGAAGCATTAGCTGAGGATCTAACACTAGGCTGTAAGTAGCTATGTGTTCCTAAATGGGGTTGGGTATTTCTGCTTAGCATTGACTTCAGAGTTGACATATGCAGCGATTATTTTGACTTTTAGGCTAGCTATGCTGCTACCAACGAGCATCCTGTAGTTTACTGGATAGAAGGTTTATTAGATTGTCTGCGTTATCGGTCATTGTTTATTCTCAGGGGCTGTTTTATTCATGTTCCTTGCTATTACGAATTCTAAAATTCGATAAATGACCGATACTTTTATGGATAAAATCGTAATTTACTCAATTGTCTTTGAAGCATTCGCAATATCACTGCTCGCTACTATTGCTATTGCACTGTTGGTCGACATAGGGAAGAATTTGTATAATCTCAAGAACCATAGAATTGATTACTCTTTGATCTTAGAAGCTGTTTAAGATCGAATTGGTTCCTTGCAAAACACAACTAAACGCACAAAAGGGAACGAGAATGAATTGTCTAGCTATTCCTCAATGCTAGCTGATATTTAGATGAACACTAGCAAAAAGAAAAATAATTATTTGAGATTCATGGTGGCTACTCCGCCTTCTTTGAAGAATGCACTGCAAATAAACTCCAAGCAAGTTGTGTTTAAATGAAATAAAAGAAGAAGAAAGCACAGGAAATATTCTTGAGCATACTAATCATTTATTATTATCTGTAACAAATTCATATTTTTTTCTGTTTGTCTTTCTGATTGTTAGATCTAAAAAACAGCAGGATAGCAAATAAGTTGTGGAAAAGAATAGCAAGAGTAGAGTAGAGTTCTATGATGAATGAATAAAAGTGGAATAGCTAACTAGGAAGATTATTATTTGATGAAGAATTGCAAGTTAGATGTAAAATTAGCTAGTTTTAGGTGCAAGTAAAAGAGATAAAGAATGTGGAGGGAAAACATTTATTATTTAAGTGCAGCCAACCAAATGAAATCACCAAGAAAAGAACAACCTTTCTGTTAGATAATAATACAAAATTAAATGATATAATTCTTATATCTCATTTTCATAAAATCATCTACCCTTCCAATTTTTAATATTGTTATTTACCAACAAAATTAAGTAATTTATGAATTTATTATGTTTAGATAATTTATTAATTTAGATATTTTTATTAAAACTCACTTTATTTTTCCGGACAACCTCAGAGTTTAAAAAAAATTTTTGGAAGTTTCTATGGTTTCTCATCATAAATAATCCAAATTAGCAAAAAACAAACAATTTAACCTCAATATGCGTTATTTGTTAAGCTCTATTTTAGAAAGTAGTAATTTTTTTTTTTAAAAAAAAAAATGAATAAAAGTTGTGAAAATTATAGCATTTTACTACAATTAAATTAATATTTTTTTTAATTTGTTTTAATTATATTTCTGTTATTTCTAGGTGATCAATCCCTGTATGGCTGCTTACTTTGTAGGTCTTGATTTCTTCAGCTCTAAGAGCAGTCTTCTTTTCATAAAAACTTAAATGGGAAAGATAACTGATAGAGCAGAATTGACCCACTCTTATTTTTGAAGGCAAAGAGCTCTCTGCATAAGGAAGAGAGTTTCTTTGGCTTGAAGACTGAATTGTTTCTCTTTCTTTATTCAAGTCATCAACAGAATGAATATGATGAACAAAGCACTTTGCTATGACAGCTGCACATCGAGCTGGAGAAATGGATGAGATCAATGATGTTTTCTTTGATTGGTTTCACATGCTCAAGATCAAATGCCTAAAGTATCACACTCAGTTTTTTGCTGTTGAGAAGCTCTCGATATAAAGTAGCATCAGTTATTCTTAGAGGCATGAAATCAACCATCGAATAGAAGACGGACTATCACTATCTAGGTGTTCAACGATATTTCCTATGTTCTCAAGGTGTGATTAATATTATTGAGCATCCCTTCCTAATAATACAACAACAATAACATGGGCAACATTTATTGAAAGAAAGAATCGAATCTCTTTTGCTGTGTAATTGATAAGCTGAAAGCTGACTGAAAAACAAGTAGTGTGAATGATAAAGCTCAGTTGGTTAGCTAAGCAAGATACATAATTTTAGATTATTAGAAAATCAGGTTTTTTTGTTGAAGGAGCAATCCCAGGATGTTGAATAGTCTTCCAAAAAATAGCAACAAAACTGAATTGCATTTTTTTAATATCGAATAGTTTCTATTGATTTCAGAATAGCAGAAGTCAGTTTCACTCTTTCTTTCAGAAACAATAATCAAGGAAGAGTTGTTTTATTATTGAAACTCGTAAAAATAATAATAAATGATACTTGATTTAGTTGTAGGAGTAGGGAAAAAAGAATCTTATTATAATAAAGCAAAAAAGAAATCAGATTCTATTAATTTAGTAAAAATTTGAATATTTTTGTAATAACACCCAAATAATATTACATTTTCCTTCAATCAAAACAATTAATTGATAACAATCTGACAATCAAACCAATAAGTATTTCTGAAAATGAGTGCTACATCTGATAAAATTGTAAGCCAAACCAAAAACTGCAGTTTTACCCTTCAGTCCATAGAGAAATTCCTAGCCTTGATGGCAACCTAGTAGACTGAATACTCTGATATCAGCTACAAAGCAAACGGGTCTTTTGCGCTAGTGCTCAGAGCTAAAAAGAATGGGATAGAAGAGGTGGCTCTGAAAGTACTTGAATGCACTGATCACACAGATTGCTAGATTTAAGCAATGATGAGAGAGTATGCCATACGGAAATAGCTTCCTTCTAGCGATTACTTTATGGCTATTTAGAATTAATTCTTTCTCACAGAAATCGATGAAAGTGCTGAAATGGGTAAAAGTGAGAATTCAGATACTGCGCGGAAGGTCTATTTTGTGTAGCAAATGGAGTTGTGTCATGAAAGCTTACACGACATGATTTAGCATTATTTAGAGAAAAATAAAGATCTTCCTTCTGAAACCTTTAAGGAATTGTTAACAATCCAAATACTTGATGCTGTAAATCTGCTGCATCAAAAGCACATAGCCCATGGAAATATCACAACACAACATATCTTAATGTAATCGAGCTAAGACTATCAGGTTATCCTGAAACTGTGCAATCTTCGGTTTACCTCTCCTGTTAACCCAGAGAATTCGGTATCTGGAAATGAATCTTATAATCAAATGCCTTCTGTGAGTGAGATCTAAAGAGACTGCATTGAATAAGATCTTGTTTCTTTGGGAAAAGTCATCCTTCAGATGGATAAAATTGGCATTAATTTTGATTGGTCTACAATCTCTAATGTTGCACTTGCTTAACCTGACTTAACAATCATGCTTGAAACTCACCAACTAAATCAGAGTACTTTTCTTTATAAGATAGCATGCTCTTTATTGAGTAAATCAAGAGAGAATAGCTAAAGTGCTCGCTCAATGCTACTGTTGCTTCTTTAGAAACAAACAGGGGCTTTGAAAATACCCTTGTTTTCAGTCGTTTTGAAGAACCATCATGACTCTCTCTGTCTGCCAATTTCTTCAAAAAGGATAATGCTTGATTATCTTGTATGGCAAGTGAGTAGACAACACAATCTCCATAACATAACCAGTTGGTTTAACACCGAAGGATAGAGAAAAACCTAGTTAACTTTTGATTTACTCAAGAGCGCTTTGAGTATCATGCTGGAGTGGAAAGAGTTTAGTGAAGAATATGATGTCATAGGGGTTGGAGTTGATGGAGTCGTCTTCGGAGTAGAAAATCTTATCGAAAAAAGGAAATCTGTTCTCAAACTCTCACTGTGCACAAACAAAGCAGAAACCATCAGAGAAATAGGCATTAGAAGGATCTGTTAGGCTCCTTGCATTGTTAAATTCTACGGGTACAAGTTCTTCAAAGATGCTAACGGCAATGAATTTGTAGTCTATGAACTGGAGAGATGTAAGTATCCACTTATCCAACACCTGGAATTGCAGAGAATCTATGGAGAATACTCTGATGAATAAAAGAATTTGTTGACCCTTCAAATCATTGATTCAGTTAGTTTCCTTCATGAGAATCAAATACTCCACAGAAATATCAAGCTAGACAGCTTTTTAATCACAGAAAACGGATCAGGATAAGCAGTTGTTAAGTTAGGCAACTTCAGTCATGCAGTTCAATTATAGGATAACTTCTAAGTATTGACACCTTTAGAATATTACCTATTTGAACGAGATTATTATGAATCACCTGTGAATTGTATTTTGCAGAGGCATAACAGGGAATCTCCCTTGTATTTTGCACCAGAGAGATGGAAAAATCCAGATCTTTCTACATACTTGACTGATAGCTTCTCAGTCGGCCTATGCATCTTTCTCCTTGACAACTAGCTCGTCTGTTCAGAGGAACAACTTGCTCGAAAGTTGCTGTCAGTTCCTCCAGGATCTACTGAGATCTGCTTAGATATGAACACTTAGATTAGCTCAAAAGCAGGTTTTAAAAGAATTGCTAAAAAGCTCCTTATGCTTTAGCCACAATAAAGAAAATCTCTCAGGAATTTAAGAGAGAAGTTCACTACATCTTATAAGAAAAACAAGAGAAATGACTAGGATTTATTTGAGTGTTATTTTCAATAACAAATGATATTAACTATCTAGGATAGCAAGGTATTAGATGATTTTAAATAAGCCCCCGTTAGATTTGCTAGTCTTTACAGTGTTTGTCTCAATCTCAGATAAATATGGATTAGAGATACTGAGACAAAATCTCTCTTAAGTTTAATCAGTAATCTCCTCAATCTTTCTAGGATCTCACTATCTTTTACAAGAAGTTCATTTTTATCTGTTGGCGCTAAATCTCTCCTGTCTTCTTTAGCTAGGCTAGTCAATTTATCGAGTATCTCACTCAACTTCTTTGAAAATTTTATTGGAGACATAGGAGCGTAATCTCTGTTATGTCCCTTAGCGAATATCCTTAATCTCTCAAGCCTAGCCCTAAATCTTAATAACAACTAAATTAGAAACACTGGAGCGTAAACTCTGTTATCTCCCTTAGCGAATCTCCTTAATCTCTCAAGCCTAACCCTAAATCTTCATTGGAACACAATTGGAGATATAGGAGCAAAATCTCTGTTATCTCCCTTAGCAAATCTCCTTAATCTCTCAAGTCTAGCCATAATTTTTGATCACAATTTAATTGGAGACATAGGAGCTTAATCTCTATTATCTCCGTTATCGAATCTCCTAAATCTCTCAAACCTAGCCCTAAATTTTAATTGGAATAAAATTGGAGACATAGGAGCGTAATCTCTATTATGTCCATTAGCGAATCTCCTTAATCTCTCAAGCCTAGCCCTAAATCTAGATATCAACTAAATTAAAACCAAAGGAGCATAGTCTCTGTTATTTCCCTTAGCAAATCTCCTTAATTTCTCAAGCTTAGCTCTAAATCTTAGTCGCAACCCAATTGGAGACATAGGAGTGTAATCTCTATTATTTCCCTTAGCAAATCTCCTTAATCTCTCAAGCCTCACCATAAATTTATGTAGCAATGAGATTGGACACAAAGGAGCATAATCTCTGTTATCTCCATTAACGAATCTTCTTAATCTCTCAAGCCTAACTCTAAACTTTAATTGGAGCGATATTGGAGACATAGGAGAGTAATCTCTGTTATGTCCCTTAGCGAATCTCCTTAATCTCTCAAACCTAACCCTAGATCTAAATAACAATTAAATTGGAGACATAGGAGCGCAATCTCTGTTATCTCCCTTAGCGAATCTCCTTAACCTCTCAAGCCTAGCTCTAAATCTGTAAAGCAACCAAATTGGAGATATTGGAGTGTAATCTCTGTTATGTCCAATAGGGAGTCTCCTCAACCTCTCTACACTCTCCCTCAATTTAAGCCAGAATTAAATATGTGACATTGGAGCCTATTCTCTTTTCTTTCCCCTTTCAAACTTGATCAGTTTTTCAAGTTTAGACCTGAAACTTAGCAAAAACTCCATAACTAAACAAACAGAATACTTGTTCGAACATTATTTCAACAATAAAAAAAAGTCCTTCAAGTTAAATGATTGAATATTTATGTTTTGTTATTTTTTTGTTATTTAAACATGGCAAATTAGCATCTTGAATAGCAAGGATCCACATTGGAACCATTAAATTCTACTTCTTCACATTTTCTTGATGGTCATCAGACTGAGCATACACCAAACTGAAGGTCCTACAACATTGTCTCAACCAAAAACCTTCTCTTCCAGCCCTTACTACAAGAAGAGTTAGTAGATTACTTAAATCGAAAGTCCTTCATCAAAGATGAATTTAATCCAAAGTATTAAATCCGACTTCACTTACAGAATCGATTACTTTCATTTCTTCAATATTCCACATTTCTTTGTTGACATGCTCCACTAATTGCCATCTGATGATGATCAACATAACCACAATTTAATAAGATGCGACAGTTGTAGATCTGTTTTTTTTTAAGTTTTTTATGAAAAATTTCTCTGTTTGTTCATGGCGAAGAATTACCAAGGAAAAGATGCGTTTAGCAGCAACAAAACAAATCACCTTAATAAACACAATGATTAGCCTACTTAGGATCAAGTTATTCTTGTTTACATATGTCTCTCAGGATTGAATTGCTTGTTCTTGGATATGGTTAGTTTTTCTACTTATTTTAGTAGTAAGTTTTAAATTGTATTAAATTGAGTCTCTTTCCCTTGTTGTGCTGTTTTTTCTTACTTTCTGTGTCAAACTCTGAGATCAGATACATGACTACCTCTCTCATGGATTAAATATGCAGTTATTTGCTGGTATTTGAAATATTAGCTATTGTATTGCACCTTTCATTAGCCATTGTCAGATTAATTGTTCAAAAGTTCATCAAATCAGTAGTAGACTATGATTAATTGCTAGAGAACCTTGTTAAGATTTCGAATTAATCTGTAATCTTACGAAAACTATTTAAAACTACTACAGTGGATAATAAGTTTTGTTGTCCAAGTATATCGGATATGAGTCACCGAAAAAAATGCAGGCTATCCCAAGAGAAATAAAATCTATGTAAAGAACAAAGAACAGCATTTATTATGCTAAGAAAAAAAAGAAAGAGTCGAATTTATCAGAATACACAATACAAGTTAATTTATTGATTGAATTTAATTGAATTTTGGCTTACAGATTCTGAATTACTACCCTTGTTCGGATAACCAATCCTTTCCGGAGGGACTTTGAATGAGTTAATTTGATGCGATTAATTATCTGGATGGCCTAAACAACTAAAATTCGAGTGACTATTAATTAGCTTACATATTTTAGAAAGTGTTTAGTGCGTACTTACTATGATCCCTCAACGAATTCCTGCTTTGCTTGTTCTCCAATTTGCAATTCCTGCACAGGACCACTTGAGACCAACTGTACTAGTTGCTATTCCACTTAGAACAGAGTCTACAAAGCTCTCACTACGAGTTGTGTCTGCAAACCGTAGACTTTCTAAAGAAACAAAGAATTGCCCTGCTTGGCTTGTGAACCTTCTTGTTTCAGTTGTAATGGACCATCTGCGAACTAATGTACATCCTGCTCAGCTAGCTCTTTTAGGATATTCAATAGTCATTTCAATCTATGCAGCTGCACTGATGGATATTACTTCAACATCCTCAGCAATGCTTATGCTCCATGTTCTTCATCTTGCTTGACTTGTGTAGATGCCTAAACGAATTGCGCAAGCTGCTTTAATAATCTCCTCGTTTAATCAATTCCGTGAATCATACCTGCGATTTTATTGTGAGATATTTTGCAAACACTAACAATTAGTGTGATATCTGTCCTTATGACTGCCTTCGATGCGACACCAACAACAACTGCATTCAATGTGACACTGCCGTTCGGACTCTTAACGCAGGTAATCGATGTGAATGCAACAAGGGAACCTACGAATAGGAAAAGCAATGCATTTTATGTGACTCAAATTGTGAGGAATGTGAAGGTAGCCCTACGCAATGCACAAGTTGTTTCGAAGCCAGTCTCTTACCAATCTAGGTTAGTGCCAGTGCAACAAAGGAACATACGACTCTTACGAATCAAGTGGGTACATAGCGAGCTGCATGGAATGCTCCGAAGTCTGCTCGAACTGCATCGACGAGAATTCTTGCACATTCTGCGATAACTCTAATTTCTTTACGTTTAACTCGACTTCCCTTCTCTGCTAGTGCTATTACGGAAGGGAACTTGCTTACAATACTACAGGTTACCTTAATTGCGAGAAATTACTGTCTTATACAGTCGATCGGTAGTATTTCTGGCATTTTAAAGGAATCAAGTTACTTTCATTGATCGTGAGTGTCTTGATTGTTATTTCTGTTCTTCTAGGCTCACCAACAGTCCCATAGACAGCATTTGCTTTTGTATTTGATTTATCATTGATTCTACTATCAAGTATGCAGAAACCGGATATTATCAAGGACATTCTGCAGGATGTCTATGACTATTCGTTCATGAGATTTTTCACTAATGCGCTAGTGATAAACAATGCTAGTTTTTCGGAATAACACAGCTTAGGATCTAACACTAGGCTATGAGTTGCTATGTGTTTCTAAATATAATTGGGTATTTCTGCTTAGCGCTGACTTCAGAATTAATTTATCTAGCGATTATTTTGACTTTTAGGTTAGCTCTGCTGCTACCAACAAGTATCCTGCAGTTTACTGGAAAGAAATTTTATTAGATTGTCTGCGAAGTAGGCCATTTTTTCTTCTCAGGGGCTGTTTTGTTCTTGTTCCTTGCTACAACTAATTTGTAAATCCGTATCATGACAGATGATTTAATGGATAAAATAGTGGTTTACTCTAATGTCTTTGAGATATTTTTAATATTTCTACTCGTAGCTATTGCTGTTGCACTTATTGCAGACATAATGAAGAATATTTATGAGATTAAGAATCATAAGATTGATTACTCTTAGCTGATATAAACTGTTTAAGATAGGATTATTTACTATTAAAATATGAGCAAACAGTCGAATAGGAAAAATAATCATGAATGCTTTAGATATTCTACGATGCTAGCTGAGATCTAGCTTAACACGAGCAAACGAAAAGCAACTATCTAAAGTTTATGAAAGCACCCCCACCTCCTTTGAAAAATGGATTATTGCAAATCAACTCCTAGCAAATTGCGTTTAAATGAGTTATTAGGGAGGATGTAAAAGGAAAAAAAGAATCAAGATTGTCTTTTGAAGACAAAGAGAAAGCTTTGAGCTGAGAGTAATTAAGAATCTTAATCTGTAACAAAATTATATTTTCTCGGTGTATTGTTGTGTGGGTGTGTGTTAGGGTCTTTTAAAAAGTGAATCATAACAATTAATAAGTGCATTGAAAAAGACTATGAAAGTAAGATTAGAGTTTGATAGTTAATAAAGGGGGGAAACAGATACAGCTAGCTGATCAAGAAAGATTATTAGTTTTGAATTGAAGAAAATCACAAGTTAGTTGTAAAAATTGTAGGTTTTAATGAAAAGATAAAATGATTTAATGGACGGTTGTTTTTCAATTAATTGCTTCACTGCGATTGACAGTTTCAAAGGGGCAGGTGACAGTAAGGATTATCCAAGTGCGCAGCAATGAATTCTTTTTTATATTTTCTCTTAGATGGTTTTATTCTATTCTACGAGTAAATCTTAAAAATAATTCAAATCTGATTGAGAAACTAATCGTTTAAGGCGTGATGAAAAATAGAAGGAGAGGGGAAGGGAGAGGATACATGAGAGAGAGGAATAAGAAGAGATATAATTAGTGGGAGAGTGGGGTGAATGCATAATTGGGGTTTATTATTTTATTATCTTAAGGTACTTGGGAGACAACGAGGGGTAAGATAATCAGCCACGAAGATCTCGGGAATAGAATGAGAAAAAGTAAGCGAAAATGAGAACTCAACTAAATTCAATAATAAACAATTTAGTGTTGGGGCTGAATAAAAGACCAG
>Ga0302271_10004998_pt1 | contig 10289 bp, 1 predicted proteins | sample III_Bog_N1_1_FD_198767 | JGI IMG/M metagenome (GOLD analysis project Ga0302271, IMG submission 198767) | Peat permafrost microbial communities from Stordalen Mire near Abisko, Sweden - III_Bog_N1_1 | ecosystem: Environmental > Terrestrial > Soil > Wetlands > Peat | place: Sweden: Abisko... | reverse complement strand
AGAGGAATTGAATCTCTAACCTGGAGTATTGTCTCGATGGTGCCAATGGACACAGTCACCTATAATATTTTGCAGTTAGCTATCTAAGAAGCTAATGATTCATAAAGTTAATTTGTAAATCTTGAAATGTATGCTGCAGCATCTATTCTGGAGATACAAATCAAAATGGATTGGACTCTATTCATCAACTAAAGTGGCTCTAAGACAATGACTATGACTGTCAATAAAAATAAAGCGTTTAGATCAAGTTACACACTGTCATAGCCATCTCCTTATTACAGGTAAAATCAATTAAAAATTTCAAGCAAACAATCAAAAGTGTTGTTTCTCATTCTTCAAAATAATTTCAGATTCAAAGAAATGGATGTAACTGTAAATTTCAAAACTGGTTCCTGCCTTCCAGATGGCACTTTTATTGAAACAACTGATTTAGTCAATGTCTAAATCACTAACTCTCTTCTTAATCTGGACGAATAGCATTCTAATTTATCTGACAGAATCATTTCAAAAGCATTCCCAGCTTATTCTCTTGATTCCGATTATCTTTACACCTTCACAGTAACTTAATTTTTTTGAAATAACACATTTTATTAGTTCCATTTTTTCTGATTCTTTATTTTTTAGGTATTATTTAGTTTATCCTCTGATACTAGCCAGTCTTCTTCATCTAATTTTACTCTGAATTATTGGCTCACTGACTTGTATGCCTTAATTACAGGTGGAAATCGATATATCAACTACAAAAAAGTAGCTTCTCTTGAAAGTACTTTAATTGACTATGATCTCGATAACTCAACCAATCCTTCTTCCGGAATAACACCTATTTGGACTTGCTAAGATATCGGCAAAGGCGATCCTTGTTTAGATTAAAATGGCGCAGTGTTAAGCTTACTTATCAACTAGACTTCGACTATCCCCAAATTAACATTCCCTCCTTTCACAGCCGTCCAAATTATTCTCACAGGAACAAAAGCTCACACGACTTTCGCTGGGACAACAACAAGAACGAAGAAAAGCTCTGTTGTAGCATTTTTTACAGAAATGGACATTCCACCTCTTGATGTTGTCTTAGACAACTAAGTTAGTGCTGAAATCACCATGAACTTGAACCAAATCATCCATGTTTCTCTTAACTACGATGCTACAACAAATCCAGATAATCTTTTCTTTGCTGGAGCAATTTTATACGACAGCAAAGTGGTTTCTACAATGACATTTGAATACTCCTTCATTCGGTTCAAAGTCTGGGACTATTATTCTGCATTCAATCCTTCAGATACAGCTTTTTAAATAAGATTTTCTGCATATAATCCAGAATATATTCTGCCGAGTATCACTATCATTTCGTTTAAGTTAAACTTCCCTCCAAATAGCTGCACATTTACAGCTACACCGACTTCCACTCCAGTTTATGCTCTGGAAACAGCGTTTGATATTTTAATGGACAACTGCTTTGATCTAAACACTCCAATGACATATCAATTCTTTTATTACGATTCGTAAGCAGCGTTAGATTTTGAAGTACAAAACCCTCTAAAAATCCAGAGAAAATAGCTTAATGATAAAGGTACTTCGAATAAAATCTCCAGTGTCCTTCCTGAAGGAAATATCGTTCTAATCGCTCAGGCGATAGATAGCCGAGAAGCTATTGCGAATATTACCTTAACTAAAAATCTTAATACTCAAGTGCTTGCTGCTGCAGATTATTTGATTTTTGTTGATAGTTTTATAACTTCTGCTTAGCTGCTTATTCCTGGACAACGAATTGTTAATCTAAATCTATTAACAGGAGATCTCCTCAATCGTGGAGTAGCTTTGTTATCAGCTAGTGATCTTTAAGTAAAGAAAATGAAAATCATCACTCTTCTTGAAGCTGCTGCTTTGACATTACTCTCATCCTCATATTTCAGTCAGCTAGCTTCTCAGGCAATCAGTTAAATCGTGGCAACTCCAGTGATTTTGACTTAAGCTGAGCAGATTTCTATGATTATATCCCTTCAAACCAGCTTATCCTCAATTTCCAGTAACTGTGCTTCCAGCCAAGCCAGCTAAGAAAAATACTAAAAATGTGTTGAAAATATGTATCTAATATTTAATCAGCTCGATGGAATCAGCTAAAACTCTGCCTCTGGCGTATCAAGCATCGACAGTTCTTTTGTGTCCTTAACTGAAAGCATCGGTGATATCCTAACAGCTTACGCCTTGCCGAATGAAGACCCAATTGAATATTCAGGCAGCTTGATTAATTTAAAAAGTTAGAAAATAACTGATAAACTCATGATAAATTACCTTAGTATGAGCTAGACTAGGCTACGACTGCTAGCTACCTCAACTTCCTCCATCAGCTTAATCTACGACGCTTCCTTTAAAACTTATACGAACAACTTATACTCCAATGACTCTTCGTTTAAAGACTATGCTGCAAGTGTAGCAAATTACACGAATAATACCTAAATGACAACTGTTTTCCCCGTCATAAATCCATCGATTATGACTTCTTCCAACGGCAGTGCATACATTATTCCCTCCTAAGCTGCTCATTTCTTTAAAAATACAGAACCAAAAAGAAATCTAACTTGTTTCTCCAAATCTAAATCCACCTCGAAATGGACAACAACTGGTTGTTCTACATATTTAAGTAACAAAACTTAGGAAATCTAATGCTTTTGCACTGAGCTTTCCCCTACAACCGCCGTTCAAGACATTTCAAGTTTATTCACAAAGAATAAGAATCTAGCCACTGCTTTCAGCTCAGATGGGTTAGCAAACATCAGCAATTTCACTAATTTTTACCTGTACGTAGTCTTCTGGGTTCTTTCTGCTTAGACTCTTGGTTTGATTGTTCTCGTCATCAAAGGGAGAATTCTTGATACAGCCAGCATTGATCTACTGCATAATAAAAGATCCTAAATCGAATTAAACAGAATTTTATCAGCTTAAGTAATTCCACTTCAAAGCACTCCTGTAACAACATAAATTAATGTCATTTACAGTAAAAAGCAATTAATAGAAGCTGATTAGCTCCATTTGTCAAGTCATTCAATTAAAATAAATCCTGATTAGGTATCAGTTGAAAGAGACATTGGGATATTAGATCCAAAGAAAACTAATCTCTTCTTAAATAATGAAGACATAACAAAATAGAGTATCAAATCAAAACCATCGCTTGCAAGCATCCTTCCTAAAGAAAACAATCAAAACGAAGGCCTAGATTTAGAACAGAATAATTGTGAATCCTCAGATGAAAAAAATCATCAAACACTTTAAAATGAATCAGAGAAAAACTTGAAATCAGATGAGTAAATAAAAGGCTTATCAATGTTGAAGGAGGGTGATAATCCTGACCAATTGTTGGCTGAAATCAAAAAGGATTCCAAGGTTGAATAAATTGCAGGACAATCGCAGCAGCAACAATAACAACAACAATAATAGTCAGGAATAAAAAAATCTTTCACTTATCGATAGGTATCCAAAGCAAGGGAAATGCAACAACAGGATAAAAAAAAACTAGAGAGCATTAATAAGTACCTATTTTTCTTGTATTTCCATGATTTCTTCTCGATTTTCCTGGTTTTCTTAAAAGACTTATCGAGATCTGTCCGATTTGTGCTGTTCTATCTAAGGTACACACACACATTAGTTTTTAGCATATTATTCTCAGGCATAACTAAATCAATTGTCTAGATTGTTTTCATCTCCCTATTCAGCTCAGTTGTAATCGCAATCGTGTCTAAATTAGTGAGCACTTTATTAGGTAAAACAGGCATTCTTAAAAAAATAGGAGCTCTGTTTACTTTTTCGGTGATAACCTTTTACCTGTATTTGATTCTCTCGATTCAAAGTGGCTCTCCTTACCATGAATCAAACGGATTCGTGTGGAGCTATGTGGCATTCCTAGTTATGGATGTGGTTGTTATTCAGACAGTGACAGCAATAATTTTCAGTTTCATAGCATAGAAAGTCATACGCTAAGATGCAAATCAAGGAGGAATATTTTTCAAGGTATTTGATTTTTTAAAGCTGAACATCATCTTAACAAGCTTGCTCAATTTCTCCAAGTGAAGTAGAGAGAAAAGATCCAGATAAAACTATTCCTTGCATGTATGTATGTATGTATGCATGTATGTATGTGTAATGCTAATTTATGAAACCAGGGCAATTTCAAAAGATTAATTTATTGAAGCAAATACATATGATATGTGATGGAAGAATGCAAGGAGCAAAGAAAAATAAAGGAAGAAATAATAATAAAAAAAATCTTTTAGTATGAATTACAAAGATAAAGGTTTTCATCTAAGTAATATGGCAACAGAGATGATCAAAGGGAAGTAAAATAGCCACAATATTTTGATAAAAAAACGCTACAATACTTTCACAGAATAGTAGGTAAATAGAGTGTAATAATTGCAAATTACAAAACCAACCAAGAATTAAAATAGTTCAAAAGTAATCTTGAACAAAGAATATCTTCACAACAAAACCAAAATTGCACTTGCAGGCAGCTTGAACTACCCAATAAACTATGTGCGAGAAAACAATTATATTTGAGGATTTAAGTAGGTTGGGGAAGAAAACAAGATATAAGAGAAAGAAACTCAAGGAAAAGGGGAATACGGAAGAGAAATTTTAAGGATTGATTAATTAATATGATGTTATGAAGAAAGTGTAATATTAATGTGAAAGGAGCTAAATTTTTCATAGTAATTAAGAAAAACAGTGTTGTCTTTGGTATTTCATTCAGTTGTAGAATTTTACATTTTAACAACAATTAAATAACTTGTTTTTTTTTAATATTCTTCTTGAGTTTATGTGATTTATCTAAAGAAAGAAAGAAAAAAGTAAAAATAACCAGTTTTCTTTCTATTTTTCATAAGGATTAATTCAAAAGAGAGAATAAGATCAAATTATCTCAATAATTTAAATTGTGTTAACTCAAACTTTTCAAAAGATATCATTTTTTTTAATAAAGACTTATTATTTCCCTTATTTTACTTATTTTCTGATTATCTTCTCCTTATATCATCTAAATACCATTGAAATAATAACACCTCACACAAGTATTAATTTAGCGAAGATGGCACTTAAAACCTAAGACTTTCTGATTAATTTCCAACTAAAAATAAAAATCAATATAATTTTGAATTTTGTTCTTAGAACAATTCACGAAGTTTCTTGTAAATAATATTGCTGGGAGACACTTTTCGAAAAAAGACAATCTATTTTATCAATCCTCTTTCTTATCTTTATTTTGTAATTTACATTTAGTTAAGTAACTTCCTCCTATTAATAATACTTCATGACAAATATTTTTGTTTTATTTTGACAAAACACCTCTGGATGCTCTCGAACAACTAAAATATTTTTTTATCACTCAACCCAATGGTGGTTGGTTAGAAATATTCATGCAATTGCTTTTTTTCAAGTAGTTACATTCTCCTTTACAGTCTAAGCAATTACTTGAATAATGCTTTGTAATTGTTCATTTTTACAATTTATGCTTTTTTATTTAGTAAAACTCAAAAAATATAAAAAAATCAATATTATCTTAATTCTTTCAGAATTTCCAGAAAAAACAAACATCATTTCTTGAAACATAGTTTCAATAGTTTCATTTTACCCTATGGTTTCTTATGTGTACGTGTGTCTTCTAAATTTATTGGGGTTACAAGGTATTTAAAGCAACGAGTAATGCGAGAAAAGTCAAACAATATTTCCAAGGATTGTTTATTATCTATGTTACATAATTAAAAAAGAAGAAGAACAAAATCTAATTACGGACTATCTTTACTTTTCTCCTTCAAATCAGATATTGAGAACAAATTCAATGAAAAATAAATTTGATTAATCGAAGGCACCTTTTTTTATTCAAATCACTCTATTGGCGTTGATTATTAATTACTAAAAATATTCTCAAGTTTATTCATAAATTTTCTTAAAGCAAAGCTGTAAAGATATTAATTTTTTAATTTTCAAAACTAAATAACATGAAGAGGTTACATAATATACTGAATAACTAATCTGCCTACAAAACAAAAAAAAAACAGAAAGATTTTAGATTGAAAACTTATTTTGGTTTTTTCCTTGAACTAAGTAATAAAGCGAAACTGCATTCGAAAATTAATCTCTAATTCTTCTGACCCCCCTATCACTCAATTCTTAATTTGGACAACAAAAAAATATTAAAAACGTTAGCATCAAATGTCCCCATTCGAAATAAGCAGTTTGGATATTTTCGGCAGCAAGATCACATTCAACTACAAGAATGACAGTGTTTATAGGACTTCATTCGGAGGACTGATGACTCTTGCTATGGTCTCATTTCTAACACTCCTATTTTTTAAAAGCGTAAAAATACCAAAAAAGAGGAATTTGTTTAAGATGAAAAACATGATTCATTTATTGTTTTTCTTTGATTTTCAATGATAGGCTCTCACCTTAATGTTAAAGAGTAAGTTTCGCTATTGTTTTAAATTTATATTTCGCTGAATAGAAATGGAAACTATTACTCCACAACAAACGTTGATGCTTTTTGTATTCATGATGTAAATACTATTAGGCACTGTCACTTACACTCCATCTGTAAGTATTGATACCGAACCAAGTTAACTGATTTTTGGAGGGAATCACTCTATGATTGCAGTCAAGTATGATTAATCAAACTTCTTGACATCTCCTTTGGTGAATATTACTTTTGAGCATACACTCTACAATAAGACTTCGGATGGAAAAACCAATAAGCACAAAGTATCATTGTCTAAATCTCAAATTTTTTTCAAATATTTTGATTATTTTTGTTTGCAAAAATCTTTCACAAATTAATCTTAAAAAATCCTACTAGCCTACCAAATAATTTCTTTTATTTATTTTTTCTCAAGAATGAAGTGCCTTTAGAGCCTTGCACTATTTAACACTTCCAGCCTTTCTTCTCAAATCAATTTAACTGGACAGAAGCTTTTATTAAAAACGAAATTAGTGATTACCTTTGTCTAAAGTAATTGGTTTTGAAATTCCAATTCCAATTAGTGTCTTTATAGATCTTAAAACACCCAGATTGATTTTTGTTTTTCATAGGCTAGGGGACACTTACAAAGTCGGAGGATAGTTTATCAACGATAACTTTTACTTTTTAAAATTTACCATGACTTAATGCTTCAACTCAACATCTTCTTCTAGACCTTGGAATCCTGTTTGTTAGAACGCATAAAACGCAGCGAACTAAGCTAGCGAAGATTCAAGAATAGTTTTCTTTTTCACAAACAACCTTATCAACCCTGAAAAACCTTCTAACCCTGTCAAAAACTTTCTGTAAAGTACTTTTTTCACTGTCCAGCCGTAGCATGTAAATTTCTAACATCAAAATCCACATTTCAAGGGATATATTTGGAACAGCATAAAATAGCTAATGATTTTTTTTTTGAAAAATAAGATGTACACTACAGCGAATATTCTCTTCAACTTGCAAAGCATCAACACGGATGGTAGTGTCATGCCATATTCTGATATAAACTCTCAAGATTATATTGTCTATGATCAAAATGACTTTTAGCAATCTTATGCTGTAGGAAATTACACAAATTACTGTGAGATTTTCTTTTAGAGAAGTCTTTACACAACTAAAATCGACAGAAGATTCACAAAAATTGATGAAGTGATTAGCTACATGGGAGGATTTTGTCAGATATTCATTCTTTTTTCCAGCATTATTGGTAAGTTTTAGCTGTTTGCTAGGGAGAATTTTGAATTTAAAAATAAAAAAAGAAGAATATTTTGATTTAACATTTTTATTGTATTTTTTTCTTCGCAAAAAAAAAACAGTTGGCTATTACAACGACTTCATTTACACGATTGAATTAGCGAACAGACTGTATAATTTCGAGTTCGACAGTTAAAATACTTTAGGAAAGAATTTTAAGAGAAAAAAGTCAGAAAAAAATAGCACTTCACAGATAGGAAACTAATAAATTCAAGTACTTATTTCAGATAAAAACATGAAAAAGTTAAAAGTTGATAAAAATATTGTGATCCCATTAAATAATCATCTGAATTCAACTCTTTCAGAATCTAAATAAAACGGGCCATCTTCACCTAAAACGAAGGAACTCTTTAATAAATAAAAAGAAAGTAACAGTAATACAATAACAAATTAAGAAAATTTTCCTCTTCATGATAAAAAAACAAGATAACTCTTTAAAGATCACTCTCTTGGTTTAATTACAGAAGTTAATAAATCTAAAAAAAACTCAAGTTCAAGGATAAATAACTGCAATGAGGCACTTCCAATTTAAAGAAATTTCACTACTCTTTTTGGATAGGCAAGTTCAAATACGTACTTTTGCAATTAAAAGATCTGGAAAGAAGATCTTTATTCATCTAAAGAGCTGGAGCTTAAGGGGAAATGCAATGGCTAAGAATTGAAAGGAATTGAATTGTAGATATTCTAGAAGCAATAAGTTAAGGAGAAAACGGTAGAATAAATCAAATCATAAAGATAAATATCTTAATCTCAAAAGCAATAATCTAGGGAAAAAAGTAGTTCAATGAATTGTAGCAAAGATCCTTAATAAAATCAAAAGAAATTAGAGTTACGCGAAGTTGAAATCCATCCAATGTTAGCTAAAATATCTCAGATTCAAGGATAGGGGATCAATTAAAATTAAGTTAATCATGATAATAAAAATAAATCATTGTAAAACCTAAACTTTAAGGAAAACTTAACTTAGAAAGAAGAACAGCCAAACCACAGCTATTTAATTGGTAAAATAGCTGAAAAGAATGCTTAATCTCCAAGCCATAAAATATCAAACTAAGGTCATTTTCTAACAAAAAACTTTCTCGATAAGGAATTAAAGAGTGTCCTTGATCAGCGAAACCATAAAATTCAACTAGGGTTTAAGTATCTAATGAATAAACTAACTTTTGGTAGATTCTTTCTTACTGAATAAGTTAAATTACTCAATGAAGCAGCTCGACTTGTGACAATGGATTTAGATATTTTCACAATCTTAGATAAACTTAAGGAAATGGAGAAATTCAAGAAATTACTGTTGTCATAGGAATAGCTGACACTCTTTAATTTCTTCCCAAAACCTATTATCAGCGTGAAAGGACAGAATAATCTCCTTTCACCAAATAACCTTAGATTTTAAGAAAACAACATAAATGATTAACCTTAAGTGAACAACTTAAGTAATCTGCCAATTTTTACCAAAAATAGAAACACCATTTTTAAGGCCGTAGCTGCATTCAAACTTGGTTGTATCAGAGAAAAACAACTATCAGGCTATGAGCAACTCTATTAATGTTATGAAAAACTACTTGAAGACGAAGATGCAGAGTTGAGAGTTTTATTTCACTTTTGTTTATTGTCTTATCTAGATTTTTTTTTATTTGAATTAGACCATAGAATAGTTCTCTAAATAAGAAACTCATCGATATGTTAGGATTGGAAATCTTAAAAATATTCCAAGCAACCAGGAAGTAAATTTCAATTAATCGAAAATACAATGAATATGTAATTGAAGGGAAAGAAAAAATAATTGTTTGTATTTTGTTAGAATGAAAATGAAATTCAGTGGGGAGAGTAACAAGAAGGCTTTATTGCTACTCAAGTAGGATTTATCAAAATAGGATAAATCATTATCTATTGAAGAGGATAAAATAAAGGAATAGAAATCACCTGTGTGTCAGGCAAATAAAAATACTCTCAGATAAAAGTTTCAAACAGATTTACCTTAAGTGTTAAATTATCAAAAAATTCCACAAAGTTCAAGTGGCTAATATGAGAATGGACTGATACAAGCAACAGAAGAATAAACAAGACCACTTGATTCTCATTAAAATGAAGAAATCCTTATTTAATTTGATGATAATGAAGATTATCTAGATGTTTAAGGGAAAGAAGAAGAGGTGATACCAGACAAATGAAGGAAAATAGAGAGTTGAATATTTAATTTCAATACAGTGTTCAAATTAACCTTTGTAAAACAGTGTAAAATACAATTTAATATCATGTCCGTCTCATAGTTTAATTATAAAATCATATTATTTTAAACAACTTTCAAACATTAAGAAAATCTTTCTTTATTTAAGTAAATTACTATGATCCTCTATCAAATTAAGGAAACTTCTTCTAAAAAACTCTTACTCAAAAACAAAAATCTGATTAATTTGACAAGAACCTGTGTTTGTAATTAGTTCATTCTGATATTTTTGCTTAACTTTTTGATTTCGTATTATTTACTATTTTTTCTTAAATCAAAATGTAAAGTAAAGTAGTTAAGCAAAAAGGA
>Ga0302271_10004997_pt1 | contig 10290 bp, 5 predicted proteins | sample III_Bog_N1_1_FD_198767 | JGI IMG/M metagenome (GOLD analysis project Ga0302271, IMG submission 198767) | Peat permafrost microbial communities from Stordalen Mire near Abisko, Sweden - III_Bog_N1_1 | ecosystem: Environmental > Terrestrial > Soil > Wetlands > Peat | place: Sweden: Abisko... | reverse complement strand
TCAATTTTCCCTTGAATGGATCCTAATTCTCGCTGGTCATCACATACGCACCCATCCCGAGCACAATCAAGGAGAACGCTCCAAGAGATATTTTGTAGACAGGACTCATTCCTGAAATTGTCTGTGAGAAGCTCTCATCTTGGGTTTGCTATTACTAGCCCTAACCTTATCTCTACTCAAACTCGTTCTTGAAGTAGAAATCGCCACTTCCCTCGTAGTTCTGCTTCTTCCAGAACTCTTCGTCCATGAAGCTGCCTTTGTTCAAGCCGAGAAGATTTCTTGATGCTCGTTGATACTCCCCTGAGAAGAGTTCCTTCTTCTGAGCGTTTTCTGGTTTCTTGATAGCATCCTAGTCATTGGTGCCAAAGTAATGCTTGTAGATTTCCTCGTAGAGTTCTTTCTCTGATTTGCCCTTCCAAGGATTGTACGAAGCATACGATGTTGCTTCTGACTTATCCTTGGGCTCCACTTTGAGATTATTGGCTGAGTAGTACTGGTCAAGCACTTTGTAAGCCACATTGATCTTCTTGATGACTTCAAGGGACTCATCCGCCTTTTCTTAGCTCACATCCGGATGGTACTTCTTCTAAAGGTAAGTATACGAATCCTTCACATCCAACCAAGCTGCTCCTTTTTTCAGCCTCAGAGTGTGGAGAGCCTCTCCCACCATCATGCAAAAGTTTCTCTAAACCTTAAATCCAAACATCTCCCTCTATTGTTTCTTGTTCTTTTTGTCTACTGTTTATCTTCTTTCAAATCTAAAAGTTCCTTTCCTCTATTATTTTCAGGTATCTTGATTCAATTTGCCTTTCTATCTGTCCTCTTCCTCAACTAAAAGATATTCTTCTTATTCTCTTGTCTTTACTATCTTTACCCTGCTTATTTGATGAGATAAAACACAAAAAGTATCTTCAATTCTTCTTTCTTTATCCAAATAGTGTTTAAATGCCATTATTTACATATTTTCGTTAAAAATAATTGTTTCTCCCAAAAACGCACACATTTTTTTGTCCTTATTGTCTTTTTTTTCTATTTATCTTTTATTCCCCCTTATTTGTTGAACCTTCAATTCAACTAAAATTTAAATAATGTTTTGTTTTTTCTTTTTTTCATTGTCTTTAGCAGATCAAAGATCAAATCGATAAATAACCTTGAATTAAATCTTGAGAGAAACTCGATAGCAATTTTCAGTCTTTTCTTTTCTCTTCAAGTTTCCATTTTTATTTAGAGCTAATAACAATTAACACAAAAAAAATCATTAACTAGTTTCAATAATTAAATCTAGTTCTTTAGATTTCATTAAACTTCAAATAATAACAAAAATAAGTAAATTTAGCAATGGATCTCAAGAGATTTGCTATTTTAATCAAGCCTTATGAGGAGCTTTTTGCGAGAAAATTTCCAAAATCTTATTAAAAAATACTCAATATCGATTAATAATAATTAAAAAATTGACTTCTGCTTTTTTTTATTTTCTTGAATTCCTAATTGATCAATACTGATTTTTTTTATCCTTTTGTGGGTTCTTCGATTCATCAAAGAGAAATTTGATCATCATTAAGCGTCTTTACAGATTCTTTGGGTCAAAAAAATCATTCCCTTCTCAAATAATATTCGATTTTCTTTTTTATAAAAATTATTGTAAAGGATCTTGATAATATTGATGAATTATTTGTCCATTTGTCTGCTTGTTTTGTTTTTGACTAAAAAATCAACTCCTAAATATCTATTTTAAAATGATTTTCTCTCTATTTGAAAGACTCCCAAGTTTTGAAAAATTTACTACAGATTTCTCCTTCAAATCTAAGCTTGCCTGAAAGCTGAATGATGAGCCATGTCCAGCAATACCTATTCCGTTACACTTTAAAGAATAAAAATAGAAATCTAAAGTTCAATTAATTATTGTAAATAGCCGAATTCTAATATTCGGTTGTCGGTTATTAAATGAGCAAAAATATGTAAATCAACAATTTAAATTCCATTCCAATCTCCAAAATCTTCAATCACAGCAACACCAATCCCTATTTTTAAAGGCATTTCCCTTAACATTTCAGTGATCTAAGGGAGATAAAGATTTGAGTGAGTAAAATAAACAAATATCCAGAAACATTGATTTATTTTACAATGCAAAGAGAGAAAAAAAATGTAAAATATTGTTATTCCTTGGGGAGAAAACAGGCAAAAAATGAAACAAATTAATTACTAGAGTGAGAAGGATATTTACGGAAAGAAAAATTAACTTCTTTCTTAGCCAATCGATTAAATCTCTGAGAATTACAAAAGATTCTGGCTAGTTATAATTCTATCAGCAAAAAAGAAATTAAGACTTGACTAAGGATTTGTGCTAGAAACTAAGCGAAAAAGGATTTTTTTAAGGATAAAAAAACCATGATGAGGTCTTTGAATACAGGAGATATTTAAGGGGCCTAGCCTAAGAAGGTTATTGTGCGGTAGAGGTATCATAGCAATCAGTCCACGATCAATCTCACAACAGGAGAGTAGATACTCAATCCTATGTCCAATGGTAGCAAAGAGCAGCTTTCTCCAACTATCGAGCCACAATAAGGAGTAACAGAATATAAACAAGCACAGAAACTTCTTTAAACATCTTTAGATTTCATAATCTATCCTATTCTATGATCTTTTATGATGTTTGGCTGGTTATTTAGTGTTTTTTTCCAACCTTTTTACATTTTGTATCAGCATAAAGGCAAAAAAGGATTTCACAACCAACAAGTCGATTCAATCAAGAATCTTATGGAAAATTAAAATAATACATCATCAGCATACCAAGGTGATTTAGATAATGTCTTTCATCCGAAACATCAAAACAATAGCAACAACTCAGATCAATTCATTGTCAATTCAGGGCAATAGTTAAACTAGCTCAATTTAGGATAAGGTATTTTCTCATCCTCGCCTGTCAAAGCCAGCCCAATAAAGACGTAAATGACATTAAAATCATAGAAAACCAGCTTTTCTTTTTAGTCAATTCAAGGATTTTAATATCCTCTAACTTTCCTCCATGTTTTTTTGGTGGATTTATTTTTCCAGCAATAACATATCGACAAGAAGACAACGGCAGCAATCAGGTGAAATAGAGAATCTTAACAACAAAAATATAACTAATGATAACCCCAAAAATACAGATTTTGAAAAGCCTTTTTAAGCAGAAACATTTAAACTCATGGGCCAATCTGGATAAGCTCAAAAAACCTCAAATCAACAAAAATCACAATAAATCAACATCACATAACTGAACAATAATAAAAATGGCAATGATGGATTAGCTATCGAATAGCTCCCAGAAAAGTCTAATCCTTAAGAAGAGAACTAAATATTGTTCTACAGTGATAAAATGCCTGTCGATCAATTAGGAAAACAATCTCGACTTCCAAGAATACAGAGTAAATCCCTAGTGTCGAATAATGGATATTCAGATGGGTAAAAACAATAATAATAAGGATATAAACTGCAATCTTTTTTGGATTCTCCAGAGATTTTTAGAAAAAGGGGAATTTACTCAAAAAATAGTTTATTGCAAGAATAGCCTTTGGGCATTTAAGATCGTAATTCTCCGTTGATAAGTGATGAAGAATAATTACTTCTACAATAGAAACTCGATAAAGGTAGGGATGTGGAACCGAAGAGATAATCAGTAGCTCGCAGCAGTAGATAATAATAACCACAACAACAAAGTTACACTGAATTGAAATCTAAGCTAGCTTAATCAGCTTTGAATCCTTAACCTTACAGTCTCTCTGATCAAAAAGATAACCAAAGGACTTTCCCGAATAGTTCTGTGGTCCTTCAAGGAGCATCCAAGGATCACAGAATTGTGGTTGTATGTGACTCATGCAATTCAGCCAGAGATGCGATTAATAGGTTTTTATCTCTTAGAAGTCTTGTGGGGTATGAGATATTCTCCTTGCCAGGTGGACCAGGTAAAATTCATTTGTATTTGTTTTGGTTTTTTTGGTTTTTCAATTCCTTTTATGATCTGCAAACAGGATCATTATTGATGGAAGAAGCTGATATCCGCTAGTGCTGGCAGAATTCACTTGCCGTGTTCTTAAGCACCATCAGTAAAGTCTATTAGATCCAGGAAATACAGCTTTTTTCTAGTTTTGGATCACTGTTTTCAAAAATAAATGAAACTGAAGGAACGATACTCAAGAATTAGATTGCATTTCATGAGAGTCTTTCCACAGCTTGTGAATATGTCCAAGCAAGGCATTCGTTTGTAGTAAAGGGTTTTACAATCAACCAAAAAGGAATTGTGGATAAAATATGTTGAGAAATATGGTAACCAAAATCAGTAAATTCGAAAAGAATTGCTTTGTTTTTTTTTTATATTATTATGTAAGATATTGCAGGAATATTTCTATTTTTTAATCAAGAATTTTGGACAAATTGAACTATTTCTGATTTTTCTTGAAAAGATTTCTTCAAACATCTCTTAATCTAATAATTTATGTGTCAGTTAAAAAACTAATTTAGATTTCTTCCTTCCCCCCACCCCTCTATATTCATAATGTCTGCCGCCAAATTATTAAAAGAGTGCTTCTCTTTCTCTAACGAAAAGATTAATTAACTAGCTAACACTTTTCCTTCATAGCTACCTAACAAGGCCTATGAGAGATCTCTCTAATCTTTGGATATTTCTAACTCTCTTGTGAACAAGTTACTGTTGTTGCTCTTCAACTATCTTTTACGGACTCTTACTTTGACATCTTAGATCCTTCCTGATTTGCCCTAGCTGCTCTATCCTCTACATGGATTCGATGAGAATATGGATAAAGAACCCGTTTTTGCCTATCATAATGTCTTTATGTTCCTAAGTTTTTAGCGGCTACAAAAGGAAGATTTTAATTGTTTTTAATGGCATACATCTCTCTCAGTTTTTCATTCTAACATACTATCACAAGAAGCCATGCCTCTTTTCCTCAAAACAAAAATTTGTATGCACGGCCCGACATTCCAAATCCCCTCGCCTTATCCTTTCTCAGAAGATGAAGTTGTTCTGGAAAAGAGTTATTCTGTCCCAATTTAGATTCATTATGAGCATCGTCCTGTTTCAAATTTTAAGATCTTCTAGTCTTTTTGCTTGAAAGCAAGTTGAAATATGATGGTGCTGATAAAATTAACACAAGTTGGTACATTCTTTTGGAAATGCATCCAAAGAATATCTCTTGTGGAGCATTTTCGAAATATCATTATGGCATTTAATAAAATACTCGAATTTAATTGTAAAAAAATGGAAAAAGAACTCCAAAAGAGAGAGAGAGGAAAACATTGCATGTAAACAAATGTTGTTGATTTCTTGTTCTAAAAGAAAAATAAATTCCAACAAAGAGCAAATTAACATTTTATCAGCTCAGATGGGCTTTGAATTAGCGAGATATGAAAAAAAATCTTAATATTCAACGGCTCCAACGGTCTGATAAATTAAGGATTTGGAAAATAATCTTTTAAAAGTACACATAAATCAAATTGTAAATACTATTGGAACAAAAAGTGGGTAATTAGAAAAGAATAACAAAATAATGTTGTGTGAAAAGGGTGATAATCCAAAAGAAAAAATGGAAGGACAGGCTGAGTTTTCAATTAAGAATTTAAAAATATCGTAAAATAGCAAAAATATGAAGAAATTATGCTCTGTTTTGTGATGAAACTGTTAAACTTTTGGAGTAAATTTTGATTTATCAACCCGCCCCCTCCCCCCCCCAAAGCAAAGTCTAATTTTTTTTCTTGCAAATAAGCTTTAAATACATCCATTCATTATTTACCCTTGAAAATTGACTGGTAGCAAAGAAGGGGAATACTTGATTCCTAGCTAGCTGGGAATACCTAATCCGTTTGTATCTTGAGATACTCAGGAGATATCAATTATTTCTTGTGGGGGGAGGATCATAGCCAACATTTTTAATGAAATCAATCGATACTTGATATGCAATTTATCAATTTTATAATAGAGATTTGCGGATGTACAGAAAGTACTTCAATCAGAGTTACTATCTCGCAAAGACACAAGACAATTCACCAAACCATGTAGAAGCTACTCCTATCAAGATCACGCAGCCCAGTGATTAAATCAGCTTGAAGAAGCAGCACAGTAAAACAGAATTATTTTAGATCGTTTATTTCAAGGTTTATTGCTCAACAGATGGATGTTCAGGAGTATTGGAATAACAGAAGACATGTTCTGCAAGGCCAACAACCACTTCAGGAGGGTAGAACCCTTTGTAATAGATGGTGAACTCACAGCTTCGTGCATAACAACAACAGCAGTAACATAACTTTTAAGCTCCAGTTATGTCATAGCAAAGTCATACCTTTTAATTCTCTCATATCAAAGAAAACAACAACCACAACAATCATAATACTAAGCCTTCTTAACCTAGAATAAAATCGTTAAGTAGCACACCTGAAAAATATGTTCTTTCCTCGAAACCACAATCAGTCACTAGGAATCTCGTTTTCGCTAAGGAACCCAATATCCCTAATGGATCATAATCCGTTCAAAAACAAAAGACTCAACCAATCTCTCAGCCGATTTTCTTAGAATTTCCTTAAAGTTCTTCTAAACACCCTTCAAGTTAGGGATACTTCCATCGCCCTAGAGGCAGTTATTCTAACCATTCTCTCGGTATTCCAATCCCTGCTTCAAGCAACCATAACCTTCAGTAGCAGCATAAAAGGGTACACTCTTAAGCTACGAATAACATCCACTATGATTCTCTTCATGTATCATACATCAGCAGTAGAAGTAATAGTTATCACGAACCACTTCTTGCGGAGTCTAAGATTCAAGAAAAACTCCCAGTAAAAGAAGAAATCTAGCAGAATCAACAGCATGAAAAGATGAAATTCAACGAGAATCTCAATAAATTGCTCGCTAAAGGAAGAAGAAAGCATTCCTTAGAGATAGCAGGCAAAATGAAGAAAACTACATTAGAACCAGTTAGTTTTGATGAGAGATTGCCTACTCCAATAGATACATCAACACTGCAGCATGAAACAGAAGAACATAATTAAGGAGAAAGTATTATAACCTTGGAGAGTTCGCTAGTCGATGATGCTCGACCGACACTGAAGCGATTTGGGAAAAAAAGATCCGGGTCGAATAATATTTTTGAAGGTCGAACAAAGACAGAGCAATCAGATATATTTGAGAGAGTTAAGCAGCTAGAGAGAGATACTAAGACGATTTAGCATTATCCTAAAAACCTAGAAGAAGGGAAAATAGCAACAAAATAAGCAGTTTTATAAGGAAGTAATATCAGTTCGTATGTTCAACTCATTCAACTTTCAGCTAATGGAAATGAGAAAAAGAAGAACAATTAGAATAGTTTGAATAACCCTGGGAAAAGGGTGAATGGTTAAGATCAAAGTGGATAGACAGTTACAGGAGAAAGAAGAGTGTGTAGTCCTGATGGGAGATGGACTAATCTTGAAAGAAGAACAAATAGCCAAGGTGACAGGATTATTAGCTAAGAATCCAGGGTGAATAGTTATGATGGAAGAAAAAGAGTGAATAGCTTAGAAGATAGACTGTTTGTACCGTAAAATAGTAGTAATTATAATAGTAATCACAACCAAAGCAGTAACAACTCTAGTAATATTATCATAAACAGCAATACTAACGCTAATAGTAATAGATTTCACAGCTAAGAGCGATTACGTAAAATGCAGATGAATTTCTTAAACAGAAGAGATTCATAACCTGAGAGCTAAGTACGCAGTGCCTTAGGTTCTAGGAAAAAAGTTAGACCGATTCCATAGGCAATCGCGAAGGTTCCTTAGAATAATTCAGCGGTGTTTATCCCAGATTCGTTGAATTAAACTGAGTAAGATGAAGGGAAAAAAATAATCGAATAGCCTAAAAACTCTGTGAAATGGATATTAAATCGATAACTAAATGACAAGAAACCATTGGTGAAAGAAGAGAAAAGCTAAAGCCATCACATGAATATGACTGGGGATAAGAATATCCCAATGAGGGGTCTAAAAAATGGTTTCTGTAATGATGATAGTAATTAAAATAGAAATCTTGAAAATGAAGGTGAAGAAGATTCGAATAATTAGAGTAAAAATGGTGTTATTCAGTTTCAAGAGTACAACGGAAACATGCAACTGAATAGCTCTCAAATATAAGGGAAATAAAGGTCATAGGAAATTATTAATAATAGTAATAATCGCTCGATTCTAAATCGTGGTGTAATCCAACCTCCACCTCCACAAGTGTCCCATAATAGCAGTAGGAGCAGCTCAGTGAGATAGCTGTAGCCTATCACAGAATCTGCAAATACTAATTCCTTCAGGCAGATTCTTAGTTTCTACAGTGGATTTCGTACCAGAAAAGGTATGAACAATGGAGTACCTAAGAAATCAAATTAAGATAGTTATTTCATTAGTCCGTAGATGGAATGCGCTAATGGAGACTTTATATATCTTCTCGGTGTTATGGATGGACATGGTTTATATGGCCATCTTGTGAGTTAGTTTGTGAAGTCTTAGTTAGCTGCTGTTGAGCCAAAAGTCTTCACTGAATAAGCGAAAACTACTGATGACTACATAGCTAAACTAAATGATCTCACTGAATCGATCCATGTTCGATTGCATGAAACAGACATCGACTGCTCATGTAGTGGAACGACAATGATACTCTTGCTGCTGATTGTTCATAATTCACAGATTTAAATTATCTCCTGCAACTGTGGAGATTCCAGGGCGATCATGGGATTGCTGAAAGCTGCACATTCAGATCCTAATCATGATTTTATTGGTGCAGAAAATGAAAAAGAACAAAGTGGGAAGAATCATAATAATAATAACACTAATTCACAAACTACTGACAAAAAATCTAGCAAAAGCAATAGCATTTCTAAGAGACCTTCCAACGCAAGTGGGTAGTAGGATGGTTATGAGATGTAGAGCACTACTGCTAGCACCAGAAAGAAGAGCCTTCCAAGTAACATGAGTTCGAAGTAATAAGCTAATGCTTCTTCCTCTTAATCCTCTCAATTCAACAGCTATCTATTCGAAGTATTAGAGTTATCTCGTGACCATAAACCTGAGTTACCTGATGAAAAACACAGGATACTTCAACACAATGGGCGAATTGAAAGCTACAGAGATGAATTTTACAATCAATTAGGTCCTATGCGTGTATGGTTACCAGATTAGAATATTCCTGGGATAGCCATGAGTCGCTCTATTGGTGATGATATAGCTACTTCGGTAGGAGTGACTTGGAGGCCAGAAATAAAATCGTTCAATGTAGCACTGCAACAAGCAGACAGAGGTAGATTTTAAGAATATCATCCAGATCATCCGACATCATCTTCACAGATTGATTCTGATGATGCTCAGTTGATTGAAGCCGATAGTGGATTCATTGTAATAGGCTCTGATGGTGTATGGGAATTTTTATCTAACGAAGAAGTTGTGAAGGAAATAGGAAAACATTATGTTCTAAATGATCTGGATTCTGCTTGTGATTAGCTACTGCAAGATGCGTATAGGTAATGGATAGTCTAAGAAGATTCTGTTGTAGATGACATCACATTGATTGTGATTTTTATTGAAAAAAAATGAAAAACAAATTAGTTAATGGAATAAAAGGAATGGAAGTGGGAGAATGAGTATCAAATTGAAAAGTAAGGAGAGATAGGTAGAAGCAGTAATTAGTGTAAATTTGTAGTGAAATTCAGAAAGGAAATCAGGCTCGAGGATGAGTCTCAGTCTCAGTAATGAAGTGAGAGGCAATTTAAAAGAAAGATTTTAAATGGAGAACAGCTCTTTTTTGTGTTTTATTGACTCTATGAATCGATTTATTTGTAGAACCTTTGCAGGAATTTATTGGTAAGGAGAAAAATTATCAGTTTCGTATTGTTTTGTTGATATTATTAAAGATAATTTTTGTGAAAAGAGATACTTTATTAGAAAATTTAAGTGAATCTATTTGTATTAATGGTAGCTTAGGGAATCTCTAGCAAATAATGAATTTGTATGTAAAGATAAACTAATTGAGACTATTTGATCCTCCCCCAAAGAGTTCATATTGAGAGGTTGGGGTTTACAACAAAAAGTCATCACTTTATTAACAAAAATAAAGACTAGCTTCAAAAATCAAATCCTAATTTTTGAAAATTGAAGGGGTTCAAGCTTTTCAAAAGCACGGATTATCAACGGATTTTATTAAATGATAATACGCTTTGTGGGGGAAATAAGTATCACAATCTTGAGAGGAAGATAGAATTTACAAATCCAAATATTTTTACATAA
>Ga0302271_10004993_pt1 | contig 10293 bp, 9 predicted proteins | sample III_Bog_N1_1_FD_198767 | JGI IMG/M metagenome (GOLD analysis project Ga0302271, IMG submission 198767) | Peat permafrost microbial communities from Stordalen Mire near Abisko, Sweden - III_Bog_N1_1 | ecosystem: Environmental > Terrestrial > Soil > Wetlands > Peat | place: Sweden: Abisko... | reverse complement strand
AAATACTGTAGAATTCCAATGCTACAAGTGTCTCAGATGAAGATAATCGCATAGGGACGGTGATAAATTATCTAGATCATACACGCTCTCACTGTGGAAAAAGATTATTGAAAAAATGGATATGTTCACCGCTCACAGATATTGCAGCAATCGAAGATAGACTTGATGCATTAGAAGATATCAATAACAATATTGGCATGAAAGAGAGGTTCACTAATGGGATATGTAAATTCCCAGATATCGAAAGGCTCTGCTCATCGATTTACAGGTAACTCAAAGCTAAAATGATAAAATTCAAGCACTCTTGCTCATTTTGGTTTAATTCTTTCTCAACTTAAACATTTGTGAGAACAGATACAGTGTCCGCTAGAAGTAAAGTTCAAAGGCCTTAATGTACGAAGACATATCCGGTTAGAGATTAAATGAGTTCAAGACTGTGTTAGACACCTTGGAAGCAATGGAGAAATTACTCGAGCAGACATTTATCCCAAATATCAGCAGTTTTCAAAGCAATCGGCTTAAGAGATTGTGTTCGTATAAGACACTCAATGGATCTAAATAAACTGGTGATCTCCCAAAAGTAACCGATTTCATTCATGCACTTGGAGAATACATTGAATTCTCTTCTAGTGGTATTTCTGGAAGACTTACAAGTTTTTAACATCCACTACCAAAACCTGGGGTTAATTCTTAATATGACTAGCTTAGAAAAGAATTCAAAGAAGTTGAATAAAACCTTCAGCAATACTTAGCATAGTTGCAGAGTTAGTATAATTCTAGGGAGATAATTTTTGTGTTTTCAAGTAATAGACAGTATGATATTGAAATACCGAAGAAAGTACTTGAAAGAATCAAATAAGTTGGTCATCTTAGAGAGTTTACATTATAGTCGGCTACAAACAATGCATAGAGATTTACGACACCATATGTATGTCAACAAGTAGCTAAAATTGAAGGATTATAAGAAGCTCTCAAATAAATTATTGCTGATTTTTCTCTCGCTGTGTTTGCTGAATTCTACAAGCAAAAAGATGTAAAAAAAAGAGGAATTTTTCAAAATAAATATCATTAAAATTTAGCAACTTCTAGTGTGTGTGAGTTTTTCTGTAACTTGGTTTTTGTCAGGTGTGGGATAAGTTCGTGAGCATAGTGGCTGAGTTAGATTGTCTGGTGAGTCTCAGTCATGCTTCGTTCACTGTGGCGGATGGAGTTATGTGCCGGCCTGTGATTAAATTCGCGAAGAATCAATCGGAAACATTTTTCAATCTAAAACAAGGTAGGAATCCTAATTTAAGCTAACTTGGTGGAAATCAAATCCCGAATGATATCTAAATGGGAAACATCAGAGGGGAATAATCTAAACCAACAATCATGATATTAACGGGTCCAAATATGGGCGGTAAATCAACTACTCTACGATTGTTCTGCACCATGGCGATTATTGCTCAGATTGGATGTTATGTACCAGCTTAAGTCTGTGAATTCAGCCTTGTAGATAGGATTTTCACGAGAATTGGTGCTGGTGATAAGCTCATTGAAGGAAAAAGCACATTTTACATTGAAATGGAGGAAGTCAAGAATTCCTTGATGTACGGGACATACAATTCCCTAGCGATTTTTGACGAACTAGGCAGAGGAACTTCCACGTTCGATGGAGTGGCTATTGCTTATGGGATTTTGAAGTATTTCATCGAGAAAGTGCAATCTCGGTGCATATTCGCAACACATTTCTTTTTGTTGATCAATGAGCTCAGATTCTACAAGGAAATATCGTTTTTCCATATGGAGTATTTCTATGATAAGAGAACTCATAAACTCATCTTCAAGTACAAGCTAAAATCAGGGAATGCTGATTCATCCTTTGGGATTTAACTGGCAAAGGTAAGAAATATTTCTTTAATACGAGGAATCCCTTCTTAAAATTCATTATTTTCATCAATAATTCACTCATTTTTTTTCCTTAAATTTAGATCGTGGGAATCGAAGACAGCGTGTTACGTCGATCTGAAGAAAAGAAAACAGAATTCGAGAATAGCATGCAATACGGAGAAGTCTACAAGCAACAGAAACTAACACAATACAACAGTCTCATTTCGAAGCTCTTCACATATGAAAACAAAAACAAATGAAAAAGATAAAGTTAGCCAATAACTGTTTTACAAGAAAAATACCAAAACATGCAATGAATTACATAATAACTCAAAGTTGAGCAAACTAATGGTATTACAAATAACTCTTTCCCCCTTCAAATCGTATTGCCTTTGTGTGTGTCTGCATTCGTTGTTCCGTTTTGAGAATTTTTACCCAAAGATATTTTATTTTTATTAAATTTATCTAGGGGATGTATGTTTTTTATTTTCATTTTTCAGTTGTATTTCAGGAATAGATATTCCGTTGCATGTAGAATACTGTTTATGATCACTTTTAAGTAGCACTCACCTTGTCTAACTCTATTCAAAGGTAATTTACTTGTCGAGAAGGTGCCTTCAAAAATATTATTATTATTGTTCCCTTAATGAACCTATTCCAAATTAGATATTCTTCCTTTTCTGACTGGCTCACTCGTCTCTCTTTTCCCTCTGGCCTGAAATCTTCTTTCACTTGTTCATTTTATCATAATAAGGAATCAGGTAAAGCCTTCTACTTTGGAGTACAAGATATTAGGGACTATTTTTAGATTAGTTATTTTAGCTTGATATTTATTTTTCCTATTAATGGTTGCTTGTGTTTTCAAGAAATAAACTTGAAAAGATTTACAATAAAAAGAAATTAGAAATATAATTTTACCAGAAGTGAGTGATTCAGTAATTTTTCAAAGACAAATAATTAAGATAATTTAGAACTTACTGTGCAAAGCTGCAGAGGAGGTTTAAGAGATACTTGACAAGACAATATTGAAAAAAAGGATACTTCAGTAGGTTTTGTAATTTAGCATTAAAAGAATTAAATAAAAGAAAACGATAAATAAATTTAAACAAGTTATAAACAAACAGTGGATGTTATTATATTTTTGAAAAAAGAGAGAGATTGAGATATGGGAGCTCAAGGGAAAGAGTGAGAGAGAGAGAGTATTTGGAAGGGATGATCGGGTAAAATAAATAAATAAATCAAGATTAATAAGAAATTTATAAAAAGTAGCAAGACCACACACCTCTACAAGAAAACACATAAAATGGGCGATTTTCTCACATCTGTCAAAGAAGCTCTTACCGAAACCAAGAAAACTCTCCTTTTCCAGGTAAACAACCACCTGCACATTCATAAGCTAATCTAGATTGCTTTGTAATTATTCAAATTCAACATTTTTTATGTATTTTCTACAATATAGTCCGAATCCACAAAGGAAATAGCTAATGTGTACAAGACTGAAGTCCAAACTCCACTCTGCAAGTTCCTCTCTGCTCTCCCCACCGATCTCACTAGTAAATCCCAAATGACCCCTCCTTATTCCCACAAGTCAATCCTATTTTACTCATTATTTTCACTTTATCCAAGAGATTTTGTGTTGGTATGTATTTGTGGGTTTCTGAATAATCTTAAAATAAAAATAATACCCTCATTCTCTTCCTTTCCAAGCTTCCTTGCTTAATCATTGAGATTGTTTGAGCAATTATCAATATTTTTGGATTGTATTGATTTCTTTTTGCAAAACCAAAAATAGACATCAAGAAGGAGTATGTCTTCGACAACTTTAGCGAAGGATAGAGATTCTGCGCTCTTAGTCTGCTCACTGTTTCTGCAGCCTTAATTGCTCGCAAACGTAAGAAATAAGATAATTAATTATTTCAAGAAGAAGGAGAAAATAGAAATGAAGATTTCTTCAATATGAATTCAAATTCCATCTTCTTTTTCAGACATTATTGAATACAATATTCAATTTATTTTTTGTATTTCTAAACCAACTCATCAGCTCTTGGAAGAAGTCTAGGCAGCACACTTAGAATCACCCTTGGATCTTACTTGGGTATCGGTCTATTTGTCTACCCTGAAATCTATAACTCAATCTTCGTTATTGTCCCCAAAAAATGCTCTACCAGCGCTACCTGCTCTACTTCAGCTGCTGTTTAGGACTCCACTTCCTGCAGTAGCTCCGCAACCGCTTGCTGTTCAGTTCCAAAGTGAGAAATTAGCTGAGAAGTATACAACAGCAAATATTGATATTCCTATGTTTTTGCTTCTTCGAAAGAGTTTCTAGCAATTCCATGCATGTTCTCAATAAGTATGTCAACAATAAATAGTGAATTTTTTCTGTTGTTTTTTCTCGTAAATCTAAAACAAATGAATGTCTTGTGAAGAATATTTCTGTAATATTTTAATCTACAAAGGCAAAACGAGAATGAAAGATAAAAGTGAATAGAAACGAATTAAAAAATAATGAGATCCAGAAAAAAATAATTGTGATAATTTGATTGAATTGAATTGAAATAAAAGAGACACAACAAAAAAAGGAGAGTGTCTTATTCTTCCATTCAATTAATTGCTCTTTTGTTACCTTTTCGCTTCTCAAGCAAGTAGTTAAGAGTTTTAATTTGTTAATTTTAAGACTTTAGACATTTTAAGTTGATGAAATACTCCAATCAATATTAGCATACATTATTACAACAAAAAGCATAAAATTTCCAAGTTATTTTGAAAACTGAGTCTAACGTACTTTTAAAATCAAACAAAATAACAATTCTCTAATCGACAAATATAAAAAATAATCAAAGTGATTTTTAGAAGATCTTCGACATAATTTAATTACAAAAGCTTATTCAATAACACTTTTTAAAAGAGGGAACTCTTTGCTATGGCTAGAAATTTTGATGTAAACTTTTTTTTGCATTAGGAGAATTAGCTTTTGGTTCTTGTTGATTGAAAAGAGTAAGGTTTCATTGTAAATATTGTAAATGACTCACTGAAATAATGCAGGTTAATATTACAATAGTTGCTAGAACTCTCTTTCTATCCTTTTCGATCTTCAGAGAATCTAGTTTATGAAAGTGTTCGTGTCTACTTACTATGAAATGTGTTGGCGAGTTTTAATGTGTCCAAAAAGGCAAAAAGATTTAAATTTAAAAACCCCAAACTTTGGGGCAAAAGGAAGAAAATAATTAAAAACAAACTAGAAAGATTGAAAATTTACGCTAAAGAGAAACATCTAAAACAAAGCAACTACAAAAACACAAGGAAATGGCCAGCAAGAAGGTTGAGAAGAGTCTGTTTGACAATTTAAAAGCTGAAGACAAGGATTTCTTCGTGTAAAGCTTAGAGAAGAAGGTGAGAAGCTTGAACAAGAAGCTGAAGGAGATCAAGAGTCTTGAGCTCGAGCAAAAAGAAGGCAAGGAATTGAAAGACACACAATTGAGTAAAATCTCCTTCAAAGCTGAATATAAGAATAAAATCAAGGAATTAGAAGGCATCGCAAGATTGTATTTGGAAGCTAAAGCTGAAGATGTTCAAGAGAAAAAGAATACCGAAACTACTTAGGCTGCTTATGTTTCAACTGAGACACCTAACACAACTTCTGCTGATGTATCTGCCCCATCAAAATCTGAAGTATTCCTTCAAGTCAGTGCTCTTTACTATGCTGCGTAGTATGCCCATTAGACGAACACATACCCTGTTCTTGCTAATGTGTACAATCAAGTTTTCCATGATAATTCTCCTCACAGAGTCAATTCATCAGCTAATCTTATTGGTTCGAATCTCGAGGAGCATTAGAGTCTTGTGAATGAAATCATCATCCAACAAGCATTCCTAGAGCATTAGACTGTGATTGTTGCAGAAGTGATTGCTGAACCTAACGATGTTGTGGAAGTAGCTGTTGATAATGAGCCAACCAAGACAATTTACGTGGAGGGTTCAAGAAATACTGCAGAAGTGGAAGATACTCAAACTTAAACTGCACCAGAGACTAAGCAGGAAGAAGGTACGAAAGCTGTTGTTGTGTCTTTTGTCATAGATACAGTTTAAGAAGAAAAAAATGAATAACAAAGTAATGAAGTTCCTGCTGAAACTGATAATAAAGAAGCTCCAGCTTAAACAAATGGAAATGGAGAAAAAAGAACTTATCAGAAGAGAAACAACAATGGTAATTATCAGAAGCAATACAGAGAGCCTAGAGAACCAAGAGAACCCAGAGAACCTAGAGAGCCAAAAGAACCCAGGGAGCCTAGAGTAGAAGGTGACAATGAACACTTCCATCAAAGAAAAAGAGCACCCAGAAATAACAACAATGATAATTCTGCACCTCAAGTGAATGATGGTTGGAATGTTGTTAAGAAAGGACCTACTCATCACGAATAGGGACAATATCGCCCTAAAACTTTTAACAATCCTAGAGAAGGTGGAAACAGAGATCAGCAAAGAGAAGGAGGCAATCAAAACTACCATAATAACTACAATAATAACAACAGAAAGCCTTACAATAAGGATAGACCAGCAACTGGAGATCATCATTATGTCCGAAAGGATAAGACAGTCGTAAGATTTTAGATTACTTAATGAAAAAACTTTAATTTTTCAATTCAGATGTTTTTGTTAATAATTTTGATTTTTTTTTGATAAAAAAGACTGAAGCGCAAGCTGTTGAACCACAAATCGCTGGTCAAAATTGAATGTAACGATACTGATTCTAGGAAATCTCAATTCTTCAGAGATAAAAAAGCACAGATTAAAATCTTGGATTGTTTATAAATAGTTAGAAATCTGCTTATTTGTTATTGTATTTTATCTTAACGAGAAATCAACAACAATTCAAAATATTAAACCAAGATTCCCTATTTTAGAGTTCATTTGAAATCTAGCTTGGAAATTCAAACAGACATAATAAACATCAATAAGATCGAATTCAATTTCAAAGGATGGATGGCAGTGAAAATGAAAGTGACTCAGGGAAATAAAACCAAAACAAATAAACCTGCTTTGTTATTTGTAAAGCAATAGCAGCTAAAAATTACTTTTAAACATTATTATTAGCTGAATGATAGTTTTGTTATTTACTCAAACCCAAAGTTGAAACATTCTTAAAAAAAATATTCCATCTTTTATTATTATTTCTCCAGCAAAATATAAATACCTTTTGATTCCATTAATTGGAACGATTATAATCAGCTATTCCCCCACTTGGCCAGCAGTTATAAAACCAATGATCCCCAAACAGAAATACTTTTTTCAAGTGTTCTTTTTAAATTGATTTTAGCAAACTTTCATAAAATTAAAAGAGCTTTTATTTAAGAGAATAGCTATTTTTGTGTGCGTGGGAAAAAAGTTTTTGTTGGGAAAACAGAGCAATCTAGTATTATTATTGCTTCCCTTGTATTATAATTTCCTGAGAATAGATCAGATAGAGAATCCGTAGATTGATCGATCAACTGGGGAGGAAAAGAAACGAAGGAAAAAGTTAAACAAGAATGATTGAATGGTGCATAGAAAAGAGAACAATCAAAATATTATAATACAGAAACGATAGGAACATTTCTAAATCTCACTGAGAGCAATCCAGAAAGTCCCGTGGTTTGCATTTAAGACCCAGCAGGAAATCTAAATAATTTCGATTCCAACAAATAATTCAAAACTCAAAGAACTTACAGCAAGCGAATTAATTTTCAGAGAAAAATACAGACTGAAGAAAGATGGCAGAAAGACCAAAAGACAGTGGATACAGCTACACTTATAACTCAAGCTCGATCCCAAATAGGTAACAAGAACCGAGTCACAGTACTACAACTAATAGTCACAGTACTTCAGGGTAATAAGGCTAGTATCAATAAAGCTAAGGGTAAACGTACAGTCATGGATAAGGTTAGTAATTCCAAGGATAAGCTTAGAATGCTGGAGGTTTTTAAGGATAACATCACAGCCAGGGATAAGGATAGAGCTACAATCCAGGGACATATGGATAACCTTCTGATTAAGGATACACACACAGTTAGAATCTAGGAGGTTAAGGATAGACTCATACACATGGACAAGGATAGAGCTACTCTTATGGAAATTCAGGATAAGCAAGCCAAGGATAATAAGGACATAGCTCCCCTCAAGGAAGCTAAGGCTATACTCATAGCTAAGGTTAAGGAACCAGTTAGAGTCAAGGAGGCTAAGCTTTCAGCTAAACCTCAAATCAAAAATCCTAAGGATCACCTTCAAGTTCAGGCTAAGGATATTCTGGATAGAGCTACAACAACAATACAAACAATGCCCAAGGCGCATCAAGCTCAAATCAAAAATCCTAAGGATCTCCTTCAAGTTCAGGCTAAGGATATTCTGGATAGAGCTAAAGTAACAATACAAACAATGCCCAAGGTGCATCAAGCTCAAACTAGAAATAGAGCCAAAGTTCATAGCAATAGCAGTAACAATAAAGCTCCAGTTAGGGTGCTTCACAACAGAAAAAGAGCACTGAAAAGGAGGACTATTATGTGACTCTCGGTGTATCTAAAACAGCTACTGATGAGGAGATCAAGAAAGCTTACAGGAAGCTAGCTTTGAAATGGCATCCTGACAAAAATCAAGACAAGAAGGAAGAAGCTACTGAGAAGTTTAAACTCATTTGCGAGGCATACGAAGTGCTCTCTGATAAGGTAATTTACATTCAACAAAAATAAAGGCAAAAAAAAAATGGATGGGTAATATTATGGATGACGATGATGCTGCTTGCAAATCATTATTTGGATATCCAACATAAGACAAATCTCCATAGGAATTCCAAAAAAGAGATTTAAGCGCTGGATAATCTAAGCAAGAAAAAAAGCAAAGAGAGTTGATGGGAAATTGCAAATTATTTTGGAAAATGAGTCAATTTAGTGATTTATTCCCAAATAATGATGAGATATTCTGTTAATAATCAAAATTAATTAGACAATAATGTGTTTATTTCTTTTTACAGTAAAAGAGAGCTGCATATGATAGATATGGACATGAAGGTGCTTAACAATCCTAAGGATTCGAAGGTGGAGATTTTGGTGGATTCTCATTCACCCATGCAAATGATATTTTCAAGAATTTCTTCACTGATTTCGGATTCAACTAAGATGATGATCCGTTTTTCTCCAATTTCTTTGGAAATTAACAACAACAATCGTCATCCTCATCTTCAAGCAGAAACAATGGATTTGGTGGTTTCGGTGGTTTTGGAGGTTTTAGTGGATTTGGTGGATTCGGAGGCTAAGATGGATAAAATAATGATATGTTTGGAGGATTTGGTGGATTCGGTGGTGGAGGCATGCAATAAATGTCCTTCTCCAGCAGCAGCTCAATGGGTGGTGGCGGCGGCACAAGCAAATCTGTATCGTAAAAGACAGTCGTAGTGTAAGAATATTAAAATTTACTTACATTAAGTTGATTCCATAAAAATACACCAAACTAACAATTGCTTGGAATAGAAATGGAGTGCAAAAGACAGTCAAAAAGACAACAGTTGTCAATCCAGATGGGACCAAAAATATCACAGAGGAAACATCCGATGGAGTCAACGTCGATAAGAAGAACTACATGATCGGCACAGATAGTAAAAATTAAATCCAAATCCTAAATTGAATTATCACACTCTTCAATCTCATAACTAATCAACATTTCCTTATTAATTTGCTTGCTCAGATTAGATATACTAAATTGGGAATTGACACTAACTAACACAAACGGAGACGTCTTTTTCTTTACAAAACGCACTCTAAAGCAAAGCATTACGGAAGCAGCAGAGTCAACAAAAACACACAAATATTTTTCAATATTGTACTATTATGTTCTTGTGTCGTGTTTCCTTAAGCCAGTTAGAATTTATCGATTATACAATTAAAATCTATTACACTAAGTTCTTTTAAACAAGTAGACACTTTAAAATATTTTTTAAGTTTCCAAAAAAGAGAACAGAGTGAAATCTATTACGAAGTTGTGCTCCGAAACACAGTGAAAACAGTTTATGGATATGACGAATACAAATAAAAAAGAACATGATTATTTTTGTTGTTTATGAGTATTTTTTGAAAAACTCACTGGATGGCATCTTCTGCCCACTTGTTCTCCTCTCTGATCTATGCTTCTTCTTCGGGTGTGAAGTCATTAGGGATATTGAAAGTCTTTCTAATCTCATCTGGGCTTTTATCTGCAGAAATTCAAAAAGAAACAAAATTAGTTCGAAAAATCCATTAATATTGTGTCAGCCTTCCATCTTTTTCATTTTCTAATCGTAATGTTCTTTCATATTTGTTGATTATGGGGGGGGGGGGGGGGGGGGGGGGGGGGGGGGGGGGGGGGGGGGGGGGGGGGGGGGGGGGGGGGGGGGGGGGGGGGGGGGGGGGGGGGGGGGAGGGG
>Ga0302271_10004991_pt1 | contig 10300 bp, 7 predicted proteins | sample III_Bog_N1_1_FD_198767 | JGI IMG/M metagenome (GOLD analysis project Ga0302271, IMG submission 198767) | Peat permafrost microbial communities from Stordalen Mire near Abisko, Sweden - III_Bog_N1_1 | ecosystem: Environmental > Terrestrial > Soil > Wetlands > Peat | place: Sweden: Abisko... | reverse complement strand
GAGATTTCATTTAAAGCAGCGAAAAACGTTCTCAGAAAAGGAATCAAGTAAAAATTAACAAAATGACTCAAGAGGATAGATAAATCCTTAGGGAAAATGGTAACTCGTTTTTCTTTGGGTTGAAATTTATTTTTGTAGAATTCTTAGTGGGCTGTATCCTAATATCTCTGGAGTACGTGCACTCGAATAACATAATTCACAGAGATATAAAACCTGAGAATCTTGTTTTTGATTCTGAAGGTAACAACAACAAAAAGCAACAATTGATTCTCTAAATCCATTGTGTGGTTTAGTTTCCTTTCATGTAAAAGACTATTCTTTTCCTCAGGCTATCTTAGACTTACTGATTTCGGGATCTCTAGATTCCTTGGGTCAGATAACTCAGGAGAAACAAGTGGCACTCCAGGATATCTTGGTAGATTAACAAATTGGTATGATTATTTTTTCTTAAAAGGCTTTCTTGCTTTGGTAAAATAGCTCCAGAGACATTGATGAGATTAAACCACGGGAAAGAATCAGATTTCTTTGGACTTGGTGTTGTTCTGTACGAAATGCTACGAGGATATGTAAAAAATACTAAGATTTAATAAGAATAAAACAATTGATCTTCAAGGAAAACTAATCTTGTTATTATTTTTGGGATTTTAGAGACCATATAATGTGCGGTCTAGGAAGTAAATGAGAGAGATGCTCGTAGAGAAGGAAGTATAACTAGAGCCTTGTTAAGATGAGCCATATTTTCTTACACCTGATTGTGTAACATTCGTGAATTCAGTAAAAATAAGAAATATATTCTAACATTTTAGTCCTAAACGAACTGTAAAGTGAATAATTAATAATAAAACAGATGTTAAAAATAAAACCAGCCAAACGACTCGGAAGTAAAGGAATCCAAGAAGTCATGAGTCATCCTTGGTTCGATGGATTTGATTGGGAAGCTCTCAGAAAGAAAACATCTAAAGATCGGTTTTTCATTCCAAAAGAAGTAAATTATTAATTTTATTACAGAAGAAAGTCGATATTGATGCTAAATTGGATCTGCTTGCTGTTAGGGCTAAAACTACAATAGAAAGCCAAGGATAGAGACAGAGACATCTGAAGAGGATATGAAAAATAAAGAGTTACTCAGCAAAAATGAATATTAATGTAACAGAAATAAAACAAAAAAAAGGAAAAAATAAGGGTTAAATAATGGGTTTTGTCAATTTGAAAATAGTGTTGTTCAAAGATTATGATTACAATGTCCCAAGCCGAGAAGAGGCAACGAAAGATAACATTGGAAATCAACTAGAATAAACAAATAATTATAATCATCTCGAAGACTTATCACAGATGCAAAATGTTGCATGATATAATAATAATTAATGGTAAGTGCTAAAAGCCTGATGAGACATTGGTTCTAACATGCATCTGCTGTGTGATGTCTTAATCTTTAGATTTGCCAGACTAGCAGCTGTTCAAGGAAATCTTAACAAACAAACAAAATAACTTTAAATCCTTTTTAGAAGCCAATATGAAGGATAAGTAGTACTAATTTACAATCCCCCTCCTTTACTCCTCATAAAGAAACTAATGATAATAACTCTATCCTTTCCATGCTCCAATCTTTATGGAACACAAAGCCATGACAAGTTATTATGAAATAATTAATCTTTAATCCTTCTCTTTTTTCTACTTTTTCTCAGGACAATTTGTAAAATTTTGAACTGTACATGTTTCATTGCAAGATAAGCAATTATTATCTTTCTAACACGCACACTTACAGATACTCATCACAAGCAGTAATAAATCTTATATTTTTATGTATCATTCTCTCTTAGCTGAATAAAAAGAAAAAGAAAATCTTTATTTTTCTGTGGGATTAGGACTACGATACAGTATCAGAATTGATGCTCCTTGTTTTTTCTTTAGAGAGGATGGATATTGCTTTGTGTTATTCAGATAATATAAGTTGAATAAAAAATAAATGGCATAAAAATCCAATATTATGATGCCTTATTCCCTCTGTACAAAATGTAATATTTAATTTTTCAAGTACATCTTAGTTTAGAATTATGAAGTAAAATGTTAATTGGCTGATGTGCTTGCTGATATGATTATGATCTAGATGAGTTTGGATCAGAGAAGAGAGTGAGGAGTCGAAGTTTTAGGATTATTCACATATGCCAGGAAATAAATCAAAAAATATTGTCTGTTCATCATTTGACTTGAAGAAAAACAAAAGATAGAGATAAAGAAGAATCATTACTATTATTGATAAAAGAATACAAAAAATCAAAGCAAAAGTTCACTAGCTCTTACTGGAAGATGTGCATACCATTTGAAACTATGGAAGCCACCACTGATAATGGCAGAAAATGTGTTTTCATACTGAAGGTCTTGGCTGCAATCGAGATAGTCATCGCAATGCTAAAAATGTTTGTGTTTTAGAATATCATGGGAGGGTTCTATGAACTGCTGAGTTGCCTTATTCTCTGGATGGGCTGGGCATAGCTGTCATATTGCATTTGCTTGCTTTACATAGTGTACATCTGTGTTCTAGGAGCTATCACCTATGCTGCTAATCTTATTACGCCGATCTAGAACGGCATGCCATTTTTCGGCACTTCAGGGCTCGATCACGCATGTGTCATTTTCTCAATTCTATTCTTGATATTTTACGTAGCAGCTGCTTACTTGGTCTTCTAAGCTTACAAAGAGTTCAAGGCTCTTCAGCTGGATATAGGTGGTGGAAATGGATTCTTATCGGGTCCTTCTTAAGGTGGGAATAGAGCGTAAGGATAAGCAGTTGGTGGAGCTGTTTATTCGTCTGGTTAGAATAATGGAAACTATGGAGCGAATTAGAATTATGGGGGAAATGGTAGAGGGGATGCAGAAGCATATATGCCTCCTCCAACAAGTGCTCCTGCTGCTCCTACATAACAAAGTAAACAAGATACCAAACACTTTTCATCAACAAAAAGGGATTATTCACCTTTGGAATTATTTATTTTTAAACTTGCATTTTCACATACTTGATGGATTAGCTCTTTTGCTGACAATTAGCTTAACATTTTTTTTATTATTGAATTGCTTTCTGCAGGCACAAGTACAAACAATACATCAAGAGGTGGATAAGAATAGAAGTTTTTCCAGGGAAAAGGTGTACGCATTGGCTGAAATAAAATAGTGTTAACAACTTCAAATAATGGTTCCATGGATGTATGTGAAAAAATGTTATGTTTTTGATGTGTAAAAAAGTGTCATTCAGTTGATTTTTAAGATAAACTCGAGATCCAAAATACTAATTAAAATATCTGAGACACTCCTTCATTGCTTCATTGCACTTGCTTGCGATATTAATTAAGGAAATTTGAAGGGAGCAAGAACGAAGAAATCTAAAGAAAAAAGAGAGAGAAATAATTAAACATAAAATAAATTATCAATAAAAAATCCATAACAAAAAGTTAGTCTCTTCTAGAAATGTTCATTGACCTCCCAGACGGCGATAAGACAGTTTACACCCACTCTTCATTAGTTGATGAGTCCAAGCAGGAGTAGATTAATAAGATCTATGCACAAGCTCCTTCATGGACAAACGGCGCTCGCTTCCTTTCTTTATGGGGTTCCATCGAAGCCGTCAATCGTGTCAGCCTTCTCACTAAGCTCCCCCTCTATCAAAGAGGTATCGTAGTTGCTGCTTCAACTCTCGTCGGAGGATTCGTAGGAGATGTCGTCTACTGGAACGCAACTGGTAGCAAATCCCAAGTGCGAAAACTCCTCAACGGAGCTCCCGTCTATGAGAAAAAAATCGATGTGCCCGAGCTAGACAAGGTTTTCTTCTTCCTCGATGATGACAATAACTACAAGCCTTCATTGAATCATCACGCAGTGTAAAAAAAGATAGAGAAACCATCCTTTCTGGTTGAAATAGTTGCATTGTTTAGTTACATTTTTCTATTTAGAAACACAAATAAGAAAAATAACAAGCATGATTTCTTAACTTTTTTTTCATAAAACACAGGACTTAGGCCAGAAAGTACCTCAAGCTCTATCAATCTAACTGATAAGACAAAGAGAAAAAAGCGTTAATAGCGATTAGTTACTCGTTTTTTATGCTGCTGTTCTTTCAAATGTGTTTAGCTAAACAAAGACTCTCCTGAATTAGTTTATCTTCCTTTTACAATCACATCCGCTGATGAAATGACAGAAAAATAAAAACAATGGGGAAAGAGAGGAGGGGAGGGGTAATTTTATTAATTGTAATTTAATTTTTTTGTGAAAAAAAGTTAAGAATTTATTGCAGATTTATTTTATGTATTTTTTAGTCTTTTTGCTTCGTTTCCTCCCTCTCCTTCTTGAAGTTTTCAATTAAATAGGGGTCTTTTCTTTGCTGAAAGAATCAAATATTTAAAACAAAATAAGATTTCAAAATAAAATAAATTCCGCACTCTGAGACCAAAAGGAAAAATATAAATCCCTGAATGCATGAGAACTCTCTCTATCTCTTGCTGCCGATAAGCTTCAAACTCTGAATCCTACTCTCCTTGCTCGCTGTCAAGAGAAACATTGCTGCTTGTATTCTTGTAGAAGTGCCTACTTTCTTTTGAAACCGTTTTTTATGGTGATTCATTTCAACATTCCCGCAATTTAAGACTATGATTCCACCCTTATCTTGGTTTCTCGCTTCTCTCTGCTTTTTACTTAATTAGCGAGAAAAACCTTAACTCCGTTTAGCGAGAACCTAGAACTACAAGGGTAAATCATCAAAAAATGTTGGTCTTCGATTAATCCCGAAGCGAGCACAACACAGGAGAGTTATTTTCATGAGTGACGCTTAGAAACCCAATAATACGTGTGGAAATGAACTTCAGTGTGTTTGAGTCTTGCGAATCTTTGAGCGAGGTTGTTTGAATTGAACTACGCTTTAAGCGATGAAATAAAAGCAATCATCAGCTTTAGTGTTTGTTTCAAACAAACGTATCATAATCTCTTCGTTGTGCCGCATTCTCGCATCTGAATTCATCTTCCACACATATTTTATTCAATTACATATTTTTCTAAGAAAAAATGTATTGAATATGGACAGTCTTAATAGAACCCTCTAGATAAGTATCCTCTCTATGAAATGTCAATGAAGCCATATGGAAAAAGATAATTTATATATGTTAAGTGCCTTTTGGAGTTGAGCGGGAAAGCAACTGCTCCTCCAAAAAATCAAGTCAGAGATCAGAGACTAAAAAAAAGAAAAAGAAGAAAAGAATGAAAAAAAGAAGAAAAGATAATAAAAATAATTTAAAGATATTAAAATTCAAATAAAAAAAAAGTTAAAAAAAATATAAATTCAAATTTCATGCCAAAAAAAAATAATCAAAGTCAAATAAAACAGCATTGAATCTTAAAATTCCCAAATTGAAATCGTTTAGTAAGTATTGTGGTTGCTGAGAAACAAAAAAACTGTGTTAAGATATTGATTTTTAATGTCAAATAAAATCAGTTTGGATAATTTGTAGAAATGTTTTCTTAATTTTATTATTTTCAGTTTCTTTGAATTCATTCTTTATCAAATATGTGATAATTAAAGATCCTTTTAAAAGAATAATTTTTCTACATCATTGTTGAGAAAAAATGTATTAATTGATTAAATTTTTGGAAATATTTACAAAATAATAAAAAATTTAGAAATAAAAGGGATAATAAAACAAGAATTATTTTTATTTTTTCGTTTTAATAAAAGCGGGAATTCATAAGAAAGCGAGGGAAGTTTCTCATATTAATGAAAATATATCATAAAATAGGAAAATTTATTGCTCAAATTAATCGAAATACATTACAAAATAAGAGGGAATTTATTGCATAACCTTGAATTCTCTCCCAAAGAGGTCTTTTTCAAAAAAATCTAAAAATTAACCAAATTCTCACGAAAAAACTTCAGTGAAGGGGCTGAAAAGAAGAGTAGGAGAAGCGAGACATAAATGAGATAATCAATTAGTGCAAAACAAGAGGAATTAATTTGATTAGAAAAAAAAAGGAGGAAGAAATATTAACTCTATCTCTCTTACTATGGAAAACGAGTACGCCTTTGCAAAGCTTTAAAGTCTCAGCTAAGAGGAATTCTTCATTCGACAGGTAAAATTCACAATGCACAACAATGCGCACATGTCTTACTCCTTCCATTTGATTTCCACATCTTTTCTTTGTTTTAAATCTTTTTAAAGATTCCTCTCATCTTAAGACGCAAAGTTGAAAGAGAAATTTCCAAAAATGCAACCATCCTTGCTAGAGAATCCCCAGCTTCTCTGGGCATCGAAAAGTGTATTGACATGTAAGAAACTGATTTGATTGATATTTTAACAAAATTGGTGGGCAATCAGATAGATTTCGCAACAACAACAAAAATAACGAAAACATATCAACTCAAAAGATCAAAAGAATTGCAGCTCTTGTAAATGACAAATTCTTATTTTGACTTAATTTTTAATAAAATAAATAGTTCTCTTCAACATGCTGTCCTCTATTACAGTCGGAAAAAGAAGAGTTTCGCTTTAATAGCCCTTGCACCTATTGTTGTTGATGGCAAGGCTGCTGTCATATTGCAAGATGCAAGTTTATTGCTGAAGGAGATGTCCAGACCGGATTCTCTTCGTTTTTTAGATAAATATGGTAAAAAAAATTTAAAAAAATAAGAATTATTTTAATCTTTTTTTGGTTTGAAATCCTAAAAATAAAGACGAATATTCTACTCCATTGAAAAACTTTGCATAGATTTACATTCCCTGCACGAAATGTGAGATTCCTCATATTTATGTTGTCGTGTTGCCTGCTGCGGAAGTGCAAAAGAATGAGTCCATGAATCTTAAGGCATCTTCGGTGTTCTCGCACGCTCAAAACTAAGGTGCATTTTGATTAATTTAAAATAAATCTAATATTTTAGTGGCTCTTTTTATTTCTTTTAGCAAATCCAAATAATAAGGTCCATGATAAGGCACTCTATCAAAAATGGTCTAGTGATGATAGAGAGCAGCTGAAGAAATTCGTTGTTAACTATGGATATGGCAGATGGAAGCAAATCCAACGATCGTCATTTGCGATAGGAGGAAAATTAGGAGACAGACCTAAATCAGAAATCAGAGCATTTGCTAATGCTTTTATCAGAGCTTTAGCTGAATAGTTAAATGCTTAAAATGCTGATCTCAAGTAATTCTTGTACAACATGGTCGACGAATATCCAGATGACTCGTACATCACCCCTTCAGATAGTAAACAACCAACTGAAATTCAAATTGATTTGTTTCTTTTACTCTATTGCTTTATTACAAATTTTTATTTCTTTTATTCTTAATTTAGAGGATTGGGATGCAGTTATCCTCCATTAGAGGACAATTCCCTACACTAAGAGACTCCAATTATTGTACAGAATCAGAGTGCTGATTAAGAAATTCAAAGATGACTCTCTGAAAGGCATGGCTGATAGATCAAAAGAAAAAATCAATTGGGAAGGCCTTCTGAATTTCCTACCTAATTCGTTGCTGTATGGCTAGCGTCCTTCAGTCTGGTGGACAAAAAAGCATGACACAGATCTGCTTCGAGGTGTGTATAAATATGGGTATGCTAACTACTAAACTATCAGGCACGCAGCAGAATATTGTTTCTCAGAGCTAGAAAAAAGTAACAAAAGATTTTGGAAATTTAGTTAGTTCTAAGTTTGAGTTCTATTTTTTGATGTCTTTGTAGTCGCTAATGTCTATTAGAACTTCCCATCTTCCGACGCACTGACAAGACGTTTAAAGAAACTGATTTCGACGATTCTTAAGAGTGAGGAAGACAAAGGAAAGATTGATTTTGACATATCCGCGAGCAGTGATGATGAAGAACGTGGATGGTCAGTAGAAGAAAAGGAGATCTTATTCAATTATCTCAAAGACAATGGAGTTCCTTTGAATAACGATGGGAGATAGAATTGGGTAGAAATCAGAGATAGAATGAAATTAGCTTATTAATTGAAGAAAGAATCAACGGTTTAATCATAAATAGAGGAAGAAACTCAAGAACCTAAAGAATAATCTCAATTAACGTAGGAATTACAGTCTTAATAGCAGTAATAACTCACTTAGACACAGTAAGAACAGCAAAAAGAACAACCGTAAGCTGTGTTATTATCACCCTCAAAAGATGGAGTTCTTGAAACTGATAAGAAAGATGATGCAAGTATTCCTGCTGGATCTGCTATCCCCACGGCACCTGCTGATGAATCCAGAGAATTCGATAAGAGCACTTGGTAAATCGAGAAAATGGTTCAGCGAATTCGCGTCAAATGCTAAGAGTTGATCGCTTAAAATCAGACTCTGGAAGGAAAAAAGAAACTGCCTAAATCTGATATGATCGATCCATCTGAGACTCCATAGTCGCATGCCTTAATCGAAGAAGAAGAAGAGGAGGAAGGAGAAGACAAAGATGCCGATGGATTTACTATTACCCTTCAGCTAGCTAAGACTTTCAATAGAAAAACTAACATGCTTCATTTTATCAGAAAAACTGTGATTTCTAATAACTCAGCACTCTTCAACAGCAGCACTGATGATCTGCTCAAAAAGCATGAAGCATTAGGACATAGCCATCCTGCTTATATTGCTGATAGCGGATATGATCCAGCTGTGCATGATCTGTAAGTTTAAAACATTTCGGTGTATTTTTGGTTTAACTTTTGAATTTATGTTGAAGCAATCTGATGATGTTGGTGTCAACGAATGGGTTTAGCTCCTTGGGAGAGCTTCAGAAATATCCTAACTATGAATTAGCTCAATTCGATCTACCAGAATCAAAGTGGTTCTCTCGCTTAGAATGGCTTTGCGAGTGCTTCAAAGAAATCAAAGACAATTCACGTAAATAGCCAGAGATCAATACAAATGGGCAATAACTTCTTGTTTGTTTTTTCTTAATTAAAAGTTAACAAAAAGCGCAAAGTCGAGAAGGTTTCGTTCAGGGATACGTTAAACAAGAAGAGTAAATTCGAGTTGGTACGTGACTCAGAAGGTAACATTGTGTTCCCCATTCAGATCAACCCAAGTTTCAAGCTACTAGCAACTGGTGAAATCAATACCCTTCCAGCTTATCACTCAGAACACAATCTGTTCCCTGTTGGTTTCAAGAGCATCCGATTGCATGCGTCTATTTTCAATAAGGGAGTCAGATGTGAATACACTAACGAAGTTTTAGAAGGACCTGATTCACGCCCTCTCTACAGAGTCACTTCAGCTGAAGATCCTCAGCATCCTATTGTCAAAGAATCCTCCACAGGATGCTGGGTGTATATCTGCTAACGAGTAAATGACCTTCAAGATGTCAAAAAAGAGAAAGTCACAATTTCAGGTACTGAAAGATATGGATTCCTTGAGACGAATGTGATTAGGTTACTTGAAGACTTGCCCAATGCAGAGTAGTGCACCAGGTATAAATTTAAGTTCAAAAACGTACCTAGAAGCTAAGAAGAGCTTGAATGAAGAGTGAAGGACTATTCTCTCTCTTTCTTTTTCTTTGGATTTGTTTGATGATATGTATTACGTTTTACATGCAGGATTAGATTAAATTTGGATGTTTTATTTTAATTGTCAAAGAAAAATAATGATAATAAATACATTTTTTTTGCTTGGACATCTTTAATAATTCCAAGTTAGTTCATAATAAAGCAATGAAAATGTTAGTAACTTAATGAAACAAGGGAAGTATTAGCATATGAACTTAAGAGTGAGTACACACACTAAGTATTTTAATATCTCAGATCATTAAGAATCTTCAGAAATAATATCAATAAATGCAATCGAATAATGATTCTTTTTGAATTGAAACGATATTTTTGCATGCAAAAAAGCAATAAATCTGCATTGAATTTGTAGTTTTCAGGTAATACAGAATACTGAAATTAATAAATACTTCACTGTTGAATCGACTCCCTAAATAGCACTCAATTCTTGAAAATAATATGGACAAACAGATGCATCTGTTTTAATAATTGCTAAGAAATAGATTTTAACTTTGTAAATAAATGTATTTTAACAACAATTTCATACTATCCCCATTCTCAATATTCTTTTAATTAAATACACGGCCAGATCCCTTGATAAAAAATACTTGAATATCAATCAATTTGAATAAATCATTCCCTGCGACGATAAAAGAGCACATAGGCACCATATGAAACAGCCTGACTAGCACTTGTCGGACTCACGTGGGAATCATTGAAATTGTACCAGCGTTTGTCAATAAAGTTCTAAGCACACGCAGTGTAGTGACCGCCACCCATTCCTCCAAAATGCTCACTCAC
>Ga0302271_10004990_pt1 | contig 10301 bp, 1 predicted proteins | sample III_Bog_N1_1_FD_198767 | JGI IMG/M metagenome (GOLD analysis project Ga0302271, IMG submission 198767) | Peat permafrost microbial communities from Stordalen Mire near Abisko, Sweden - III_Bog_N1_1 | ecosystem: Environmental > Terrestrial > Soil > Wetlands > Peat | place: Sweden: Abisko... | reverse complement strand
TTAATCCTATATTATCAGATGGTAGTAAAATAGAAGCAGAGTTACCTAAATATACTAATGAAACTACCCCAAGTAATTCAAATGTACCTACAGCAACTGGTACTAATGAACCTAATTACACTGAAATTGTACATAAAGAAGGTAAATTATTTGTAGATTTAACTAATAATAAAATATATAAACAAGATGATAAAAAAGGTTACATAGAACAGGATATTAAAGATGCTATAGAAAAAGATACTATAAGAGCAAAAGCATTTATTAAATCTAATTGGAATGATCTACAATGGAAAAAAGAAAGAGTCAATGGTGATAATGTTCTTGTTAATAAAGAGTTTAATAAAATTTTTAATATAAAAACAGAATCTTTTTTAACATCCGAAGAAGAAATTAAGAATTTTTATAATAAACTTTATAATGTAAAACAAGATAAAGCCCCTTCTACCTCTTCTCCTTCTTTATTTAATAGACTGGGAAACAATAGTTTAAAAGTTGATAATAAAACTGAAGAAACTTTAACAAAAAATAACATAATTAATAGTGAAGAAGTCGGTAAAATTGCTAAATTTGCAAATCTTTCTCAAGAAATAAAAGATTCTTTAAGTAAATTTGATGTTTCTGATAATGATTGGGATAATGTCTTTACTGAAGAAGAAAGAAAAAATACTTTAGATTGTCTAGGATTTTAAAATAAATAAAATGAGTTGTATAAATAAAAATTCAAAATTAATAACTAATATTTCAGATAAGTTGGGATTAAAACCTATAGTGGTTTCTTCCCAACTTGCTGTATTTTCAGAAAAAAATAATATATCCTTAGATGATAAAGATATTGAATCTAAGTTTGTAGAATATTTATCTACAAGTGATAAACATAAACATCTTAATATTAGAGAATTAAATACTGATAATAAATCTACTATAAATGTAGAAGGAGATGTGAAACAGTCTATTATTAATAGTATTAAAAATGCTAAAGAATCTGAAGATAAAGTCTATATTAGTAATGACGTATTAGATAAATTACAAGATAGTAAAGATGTATTAAATGAAATAAATGATACTATAGGTATTCCAGACAATGTTATTTTACCTTATAGTGTTGAAATGCGTCCTATTACTACAAGTAAAATATTAAGTAAATTAAAATCTAAACAAGATATTTACATTAAATTTACTCCAGAGGAAAGGAAAAGAAGAGTAGATTTACTTGCTAATTTATTTGTAGAAAGAGTATCACAATTAAATGAAGCACAACCAAATAAATCAAGAATTGATATTATACAAGAATATAATCCATCTGAAATATTTAATGATATTAAAAATGAATTTAAAGGATTATTAGATTCAGATATAGATCAAAGTATTAAAGATAAAGTAAGTAAAATAATAGATCATTTTAGTGATTTATCTAAGTTATCTGCTAATAAAATAGGATGGGAAGAGAATATAAAGTTATCTACTGTAGATACTACTGATTCTTATAATAAGTATAATAATCCAGATGATTTAGATAATAAAGATGACCTTTTTAAAGAAGAGGAAGAAAAAGACAGGTGGATGACTAATTATATGGAATCTTCTAATTTAAGTTCTTTATCTACACTAACTAGAAAAGTATTAGGAAGAATACCCATGTTAGATTATAAAGGACAAATTAGTACAGATGATTTAGGATTTCCTGTGTATATGGATGCTGATTATGCTCATGCAGAACTAATAGAAGGTTTAAAAAATATGACTTCTGGAACAGACTTAGTACCTATGCTTAAAGATTTAAGTATAAGTAAAAAATGGATTCAAGGAGTTGTAGATAAATTAGATTCTACTAATGGTGTAGATGAAAAAAATAGTAAAGAAATAGCTAGAACTAAAGCTTTATTTTATAAGGATTTTAGAAAGGATGCTGCAAACTTTTATATACAAAAGAAACAAATTGCTCCTGATGGTACTGTCAAAATACAAACAATTTCTTTAAATGCTCCTAAAGGTATCCTTTATCTTATTAACAAATGGAGAGATAATTTAGATAATGATATAACTTTAACTAAATCATCTATTTATAATAAAGATGGATTGTTTAATAAAGACAATATTCAAAAAAATAGTAATATTGTAACAGAATTAAAAAAGGATATTACTACAATAAATAATTCTAATAAATCTTTTGAAGAAAAAGTAAGTGGTATTCAAGATTTAACAAATAGAAATAATGATAAAGTATTTGATTTACTAAGAAGTGTTGGAGTAGATGTTACTTCTGATGAAGTAAATAAAATTACTTCATTTAGACCTTCAGAACTATCATATCCTTCTTATGAGAATATATTAAATACATTGCAAACTATATTAAGTGTAGCATCTAAACAATCTGACAGAGAAAGAGTAGATAAATTGCATTTATTAAATAGTCAATATAAAAGTATGGCTAATTTAATAGCTCCTTTTGTAGATGAATATTTTGAAAGTTCTGTACATCAAGGTAATAAGATGTTATACTCTCATTTAGTACCTAATTATTTTGGAAAGTTAACTAAATTACTTAGAAATGCTAAAGCAGATAGTATAGAAAAATATATAGATTGGGTTAAACAAGAGTATGGAAAGGCTCAATTATTTTTTAAAAATGGATACCGAAATGAATGGCTTAGATTATTAACTTTAAAAGATGAAGTAGGTAATGATCTAGGAGAGAAATATAGAAATATGTTGGATGATAGTTTATTATTATCTTCAAATAATATAGACTATACTGATTTAGATAGTGTAGGATACACTTCTGCTTTAATACATGAGTTCTTTTCAGACCCTAATAATAAAACTGCTAAGTATCATATTCCAATTATGGCTGATGCTCCTATAGCTAGATTTATTAAATTTGTAAGATATACAAATGGTTCTGATATGGATGAAAATTATAAATCATTGGATTATGAAGATACTATTGTTAATAAATTATTACAAGTTGCTCATCAAGAAATAGATAGAATTAATTTAGTTAATGTTAGAAAAACAATGCCTAATATTGCTAAAATTAAAAACTTTGATGCTAATGGAGATAAATTTCAATTTCTAAAGTTTCTAAATGAAGATTTAGATACTATACAAGAAATGTATAAAGATAAAAAAGAACAAGCAGAAATTGATTTATTTATTAAAAATAAAATAGAAAATGGATTAGATGAAGCTTTTACTTCAGCTGTAAATAAATGGAATAAATCTGGATTATTTAACATGGATGAAAAAGGTAATTTTACAGAATTAGATACAAAAGCTTTAAGAAGTAAAGATATAAATACATTAACTAACACTGATTCTACTAAAATAGGAGATAGAAGAAGTAATAATAATAACCCATTAAAAGAATATTTCTTTAATACTTATTTTGCAGAAAGTCAAATTATTCAATTATTAACTAATGATTTAGCTCAATATAAAGATACAATTGATTTTCAAAAGAGATCTAAAGAATGGAATGCTCCAGGACTTAAATTAGATACTACTATAGATGGTGGAAGACAATTTGAACATACTGTATATCTTAGAGATTCTGAAGTAACTTCTAGTAAAGAAACATTAGATAATTTAAAAACTGCTTTGGATACTATAGTTAAAAAAGGCAATCTTAATACTTTTGAAAGAGATACTATTTTAGCTAAATATGGTGCATATAATGCTAAAATATTTACTTTAAATGAAGATAAATATAAAGAAGTAGTATCAAATGATAGCATCACTAAAGGATATACTAAAAATGGAGTTAAAATTAGTAAGGATAATTATAACAATGCTTTAAATCAATATGGGAGAGAACCAACTCCAGTGTTATATAGAGATAATAAAGGATTTATTCCTTCATCTACTATTAATTTAACTGATGCTCAAGCATATAGAAGTTGGGACTCTTATAAAGCAGTATTAAATATGGCAGGTAAATTAACTACTGCTATTGAAGAATCTATGAATAGAATTAAAACTGGAAATTGGAATCTTAATGATTTTAATACTGTTTTGAATGCTTTTAAACCTTTTTTATTTACTAATACTATGATAAATAGTCATGTAAATGATGAAAATGGTTCTCCAATTTATTTAAGACAGGCTAATCAAAATAAAAACTCTGAGTTTATGTTATTACTTCAAGGAGTAATAACCAATTCACCTAAATTAAGTGCTTTAGAAGAATTTATGTCTAAAGAACATACTTTTTCTGATGGTTCTAAAGGTAATATAGATGTAGTACAATTTAACTCTGCTGTTAAAGTAGGAGAACAAGGTGTTTTAGATATAAATAATTTAAATAATAAAGAAGATGTTTCAGATTACTTAAATCAAGCAGTTAAATATCCTGATATAGTACATACATTTGATTATGATGATTATGGATTACAACAAGAAATTCCAGAACATTATCAAGATACTCAACAATTATTTGGTACACAGATTAGAAAATTAATTCATTCAGATTTAGATTCTAATATAAAAATATCTTTAACAATTAATGGTAAAGATAAAACACTATCTAAAAAGGAGTGGATGTCTTGGTATAATCATGCTATTGTTGAAAATGTAATTAAATCTTTTGATGATACTCAAAAAGTTATAGGAAATAAATATGAATTAGAAAGATTACTTAAAGATGAAATAACAAGTAAAAATAATTACAATCAAGATTTAGTAGATGCAGTAACTTTAAATGCAAATGGAGAATTTAATATACCATTATTTGAACCATCACAATCTTTAAAAATTCAAAATTTATTAAATTCTGTAATTAAAAATAGAATTACTAAACAAAAAATTAAAGGTGGTTCATTAGTACAAGTAAGTGCTTTTGGATTACAAGATGATTTACATATAGTATATGAAGGAGAAGATTCAAATAAACATATTAAACACTATGAATGTTACATGCCTTGGTACTCTAAACAATATGTAGAACAACTTATAGGAGATAATGGAGAATTAGATATAAATAAATTTCCAGAAGAGTTAAAAAGTTTAGTTGGTTATAGAATACCTACAGAAGATGCTTATTCTATGATGCCTTTATATATTAAAGGGTTTTTACCTCAAAACTCTGGAAGTGCTATAATGTTACCTGCAGAAATTACAACTATTGCAGGTTGTGACTTTGATATAGATAAATTATATTTTATTGCTCCAGAGTTTACAATAAATAATAATAAAATATCTAAAATACAAGTTGATGTTAATACACCTGAAGAATTAAAAAATTGTTCAGTAGAGCAAAGAAATAATTTACTTTTAGATATGTTAACTTCTATATTACAACATCCTGATACAATAGCTAAATCTATGAATCCAGGTGGTTTTGATAAGTGGATTGATGCTATGAACAAATATAAGTCTGAAAAATCTAGTTTTAACTCATTAGACCCTACTACTCAAGTAGAGTTGCATCAGCAAAATATGGGAGCTAAGAAATTAATTGGAATATTTGCAAATCATAATGTAAATCATTCTTTATTACAGAATACTGATACTCATATTAATGATGATTTTAAATTTACTTATAATAATAAGGTATTTACACAGTTAAATCAGATTAAATCTAAAGAAGGACATTATATAAGTAGGACTTTAGCAGGATTAGTTGCTTCTTCTGTAGATGCAATCAAACAACCAGTATTAGGTACTTTAAATATTAATACTTTTACTGCTGATACAGCATGTTTATTAGCTAGATTAGGATATAATGAATTTGAAGTAGCAGCACTTTTAGTACATCCTGCTATAAAAGAAGTAGTAGATAGGTATATGAAAATACAAAATACTGCTCCTATTAAAGCAAATATTATTAAGGATGTTATAGATGATTATTCTAAATTACTATCCACACCACAAAGTAATGATATAAAAGATAAACCTTTCTTAGTAGAAGAATTAGATAGAGATACTAAATTAGGGTTAACTTTACAAGACTTTAAAGATAATAAAGAAGATTCACAAGAATTAATTAAACATCATATTGAGGTATTATCCTTGTATGATAAAATATCTACTATAGCAGAAGATTTATCAGATGTTGTATCTATTTTAAAATCAGATACTTCTAATGGTGGTGCAGGTCCATCTATAGCAGATAATATAAATAAATTAGATAAAATTATTGATTTTTCTTTAAGCAGAGAAACTCCAGATGCTAAAATTATAGGATTAGAACCTTTTGTAAATGGGATACTTGATGTATATAATAATGATTATACACAAACAGATTTAATGGATTATGATAAAATGAGAGAACATATTTATAAAAATTCTTTAGCATATCCATTGGCTTTTAATTTGTATGGAGTACAATCTACTATTCCTTTATTTTTCAAGTATTTTCCACAATATTCTGATAATTTTAGAAATTTAGTTAGAAGTTTTAAAGATTTAACAAAGTCTGAGAAGATAAATGTTAAAACTATGAATGATATATATAATGATTATTTCTCTTATATAGCATCTTCTATTAATTCTTTTGGAGGAGAGGCTAATGAAATATTAAATAAAAATAATTATTACATTAATGAATTTCCTAAAGAATTTAAAAGTTTATTAGAATCTAAAAAATATGCAGATAATTCGTTTATATCTAAATTAGCAGTATCTAAAATAAAAGGTACAGAGATAGAAAAAATATGGTTTAATAATGTTGGAAAGTTAACCCCTTCTACTAGAGAATCAGTTATGGATGGGTGGAATAGTTTGTTATATGGTAATGAAGAAGATAAAAAATTAGCAAAAAATTTATTCTTTTATAACTTTCATAGAAATGGATTTGCTTTTAGTCCAGAAACTTTTATACATTTAGCTCCAGTAGAGTTAAAAATGCAAATAGAAGGATATATTGACACTATGAATTCTTTATTAAGAAATCCTAATTTTGAAAATATTCATTTTGTAAATCAATATTTATTAAATAACTTAGATAATAGAAAATTTACTCCTTTATTAGATGATATAGAAGAAAAAAATATTCAAAATACTATATCTTTTAAATATGATTCTACTAATTATGACAGTAATGTTTCTAAAATTACTAAATTAAATAACCAAGGTGATATACAATGGAATACTACTTTAGGAATTAAAGATAAAGAAGGTAAAATTAATTATTATATTAAAAATACAGAATCTTCTACAGATAATATAAAAGAAGCAACATATTCTAAAATAGATTCTTTAGGAATGAAAAATGAGTTTCAAGAATACTCATATAATACAGCAATTGAAGATTTTAAATCTGTTATAGATGGAAGTAAACAAGAAGATACATTTAAAAATCCAGATGAAGAATCTTATTATAATGATGAGGATAGTATGGAAAATACTCATCAAGATGATATAATGAGCTCCTATGATAGTAATTCTTTAGGAGTAGATAATAAAGAAGATTTTTTTGAAACTAATAATAAAGCAGTAGATCCAGATTCTGGTGAAAAACTCTGCTAAAATATAACTATATGGAATCATGTGTATATAAAGGAACAATTAAAGGAGAACCTATACAATTGTTTGAAGACATTAAAAAAATAACTAACAATAGAGAATTAGCTTCAAAAGTATTAGCTTACGCTCAAAGTGAAGATATTAAAAGTAAATTTAGTGAATACCCTGTAGATAGGCAGGGTAATCCAACACTAGAATTTTTAATGTCTAAATGGCCTGATGGATGGAGAAAAAGAATAGATTTTAATAATGGAGAAGTAAGAAAAGCTGTAGCAGATTATAGTGGATTTACTAATGAAATTGGGGATCATACTGAATTTACAGTTTTAGATAATAATCAAAAAAATTGGAATACTCTACAATCACAAACAACAAAATTTAATAATAGTAACCCACTTAGATTCTTTTATAAAGCTAGAGTGGGATTAGGAGGTAATAACAGAATAAATGGTATAAAAGTAAATCTAGACTACATAGAAGCCCCCCTCTCTCCTTCCTCTTCTTTTGATTTAGATGTTAAAAATAAAATATATAATGAAAAAGTAAATAGTAGAATAAGAACTATTCTACAGGATGCAAAAGTTAGTATTGGAGCTATCAATGAGTTAGAGCAAAGAATTGGTGCTAATGGAGTATTTGATTCTAGTAAATTAGATTATGAAACTAAAGAATTAGTAGAACTAATCAGATTAGCTCCGGGAATAAATGGAGAAAAAGCATTACCTGAAGAATTTGCTCATTTTGCAGTTGAAGCTTTAATAGATAGTCCTTTAATAAAAAGAGCAATTAACTATATACAATCTAATGAAAGTTATGTAGATACTTTAGGAGATTCTTATTCTAAATATAATGAATTATATGAAGGAAATAAAGAACTTTTAGCTAAAGAAGCTTTAGGTAAAATGTTAGCTTCTAATTTAGTTAACACTGATCTAAACACTTCTTTGTTTGATAGAATTATTAATTTAATTAAAAACTTCTTTCAAGGTTTGAAAGATAAAGGAGTAGATGATAAAATATTATCTTCAAAAGAACAAATAGAACAAGATTTAGGTAAATTATCTACAGATATACTAAGTAATAAATTTAAAAGTGTACTAAAAGCATCTAATATTAGGAATAAAGTAACTTTAAATAGTTTAGAAAAATCTACACAAGATTATAGTGAAGTATTAGATAAAATAATTCAAACTGAAATTAAAAAATACAATGTATTTTCAGAAAGAAACTATAAATTTGATAAAAAACAAAAACAAGAAATTATAAATCTTCAAAAGAACTTAGCTGATAATGAAGTAATTTCAGGTATTAATACATATACTGAAAGAGCTATAAAAGATTTAAAAGCTGTACAAGAAAGATTTGATACTTTAACTAAAACTTACACTACATCAGATGCCTTAGAAACAGCTAAAACTTTAAGGATGATGAAAGACTATGTAGATGCTTATAAAGAAACATTAGAGTTACTCCAAGGAGCTTTAAACAGTGCAAGAAATAATGAAGATACAGATTTTATAGATAAAATACAAGAAAATGTTAAAAATTTAAATAATCTAACTTCCCAAACAGATAAAGCATATAAAGATATAATATTACCATTATTTGCAGAATTTGCTTCTAAATTTGTAGATAAAAAAGCATTAACTAATCCATTCCAAAAAGATGAAAATGGCAATTTTAAAACTTCTACTTTAGAAGAATTACTTAAAGAATCTCAAGATGGAGATATTGGGATTTTAGACAAATGGTTTAGTGCTTTAAGTAACAGTAATGATGCTTCTTTAAGATTATTTGATTCTATAGTTAAAGATAGTCATGAAAATAAAAGACTTAGAGCCATTGATGCTAAAAAAGCACTTCAAGCAGCACAAATAGAATTAGAAAAATCAGGTATAAAAGACACAAAATGGGTACATGAGCTAGATAATGAAGGTATTCCAACTGGTAAATATATATCTGAAATAAAGTATTATAAATTTCAAGAAAATTTAAAAGAGGCTGAAAAGAAAGCAGAAGAAGTTGTTAAAAGTTTAGATTCTAATATTGCTAACATTGAGTATAAAAAAATAATGGCTCAATGGTATAGAGATAATATGGATACTAAAGATGATTTTAAAACTCCTAAATTGTCTATATATGGAAATACTACTTATAATAATTTATCAGAAGCACAACATACTTATCTAAAAACTATAAAAGAAACTAAAGAACTATTAGATTCTTATTTACCAGATAAATACAAACAAACTGGAAAAGTTCCCTTCATAAGAAAAGATGAATTAGAGAGATTTTTATCTAATCCTAAAGATACTTTTATTGAGGGAGTTAAGGATAAAATATTAAGAAGAGAAGATGATGATGAGTTTGGAACTAGAAGTGTTGTAACTGATTTTGAAGGTAAAGAAGTTAAAGTAATTCCTGTTTATTTTACTTCCAAATTAGATAATATGAAAGATTTATCTTTAGATGCAACTTCTAATCTAATTGCTTATGCAGACATGGCTATAAACTTTGATGAAATGAATAAAGTTATAGATATGTTAGAAATAGGACATAATGTAATAAATGCTAAGCAAGTAACTTCTAAAAAAGGAGGTAAAGTACAAGAAGAATCTATAAGAAGTTTTGGTCAAGACGTTAAAAGAAAACTTACTAAAAAAGGTGTAGAAAGTAATATAGGTTCTAAATTAGAAGGTTATTTAGATGCTCAAGTATATGGAGAATTAAAAGTAGATCAAGGAACAATTGGTAATACTAAAATAGATAAAGCTAAACTTATGGATACTGTAAGTGGTATGACTGCTACATATAGTTTAGGATTGAATGTTTTACAAGGT
>Ga0302271_10004989_pt1 | contig 10303 bp, 9 predicted proteins | sample III_Bog_N1_1_FD_198767 | JGI IMG/M metagenome (GOLD analysis project Ga0302271, IMG submission 198767) | Peat permafrost microbial communities from Stordalen Mire near Abisko, Sweden - III_Bog_N1_1 | ecosystem: Environmental > Terrestrial > Soil > Wetlands > Peat | place: Sweden: Abisko... | reverse complement strand
CCAAATAACGGAGTACGCTTCTTTCTACCATGCCAATGCTGCTCAAAGCTTCCAATTTAATTATTTCAGCTTGGGAAGCTCCTGCTCTCGAGTGAGGGAGGCAATTCAACAACTACTTGTCTATGGTTTGAAATGTACACATACAGATACTTTAAATATTTATTTATTTTAAATAGAATTCCTTTGAGTAATAAATCCACACCAAACTAATCATTAATTCTTAATCGCTGCTTGTTCTATTATTGTGGTTCTCCTCCAAGATTAATGCTAATGCGATAATAATATTAATTTCCTTGGATAGCCCTTCAGATTAATTAATTTATTACCAAAGTAGAAGTAGTAATCCGAAGATTGTGGCTACTGTGCGCTGCTGGTGTTTTAATAGTAAAGAAGAAAGGTATCATTTGTGGTGGGAAAGGATGAAGAAATATCGATTTGATGCCAAAAAAGTGAAAAAAGCTAAGAAGACAGAAAGCGTGAGAACAACTAACATAATAAAAAGAACAGCTATTCAGCAGCAACTGGTTGGTGTGTGTGTATTAGACATAATTTACAAAGGATCAAGATGAGTATCAAGAGTGGTAGTCTCAAGATGCCATAGAAGGATATCCAAGAAGTATCTGTTTTCTATGGATTTGGCGATGAAGACAGTCATATCATGAATAGCAATACAATCGATGAACTGAAGAAAGAACTTGTAGGCATGCAGCTTGAACTGAAAATCAAGAACGATTCGATTAGAAACACAGCTTATTAGCATAATGAGCTAGTTTAAACAAACAGTTAGTTGTTTTCGAAACTCAAAGAGTAAAAGTAGCTGCTGTTTTATAAGTAGCAGTAGATTAAAACATATGAAGTAAGCAGGCAAATTAATGAATGAGGAGTGATAAAGGAGAGAGAGAGAGAGAGTTGAAAGGGAGTTATTAATTGTTTTGTTTGCTTACCTTTTTTTAGAGTTAGCAAGATTCCTACAAGACTAGTGTGGCCAGCATGGAGCGTTGCCTGTAGTAACTCTGCGAGGACATAACGAAGTAGGAAACTAAAAAGAAGATCTTCTCTGATTTGAATCTTTTGAAGAGTGGCTTGATCGAGCTTAGAGAGGCCTTAAACAAAGCTGAGGTTGCTAATCATATCACCTCCTCGGAGACACTGAATCTGCTTGGAATCAATAGTCCTAGCAATCAAAAAAGCTAGTAGAATTTAAATAACTAGCCTGAAAGTTCAGCGTTGTAGTCCCCTCCAAGAAGCTAGAACGCTCATAGCACTACAATCCTGCCTCAATCGAAAACAAGTCTCAGTCTCCTCCCAGAAATCACCAATAACAACAATGGAGGGGTATAAGAACCTTAACCAGCAGGCAGGAAATACTTTCCAATCCACTAATAGAATCCTTCAGTTCGATTTGAGATTGAAGTCACTTAAGGAGCAAGTCAAGCGCAGATTCCACATTCCTTTGGGAATTTCGAAAGCGTTGATAATCTTGAAGAGCGAAAAGAGAATTCCGCGCATGGTAGCCCAAGTACAAATGATGGATAACTTGAAGTCACTACGAAGTAGCCGATGAACAAAGTAAAAGAAGAAACAAAGAATACAATCATTAGATATCTCCTTTTTACCTTTATTTTGACTATTTTTGTTGCAATCCAGATAGCGAAGACCCTAAGTGAAGGCGATCCAGACTACGAAAAGAACTACTCTCTGCTGAAATGGCTTGGTGACGCCAATGCAGAATTCTCCAAAATCAAAATGGTCTACTACAATAACTACCGTGGTGTCCATGCAAGATGCAAAATCATGGTAAATACACACACCAGTTTAAGTCATTTGTAAATCCTTGATTTTGCTAACATCCCCCCTGTGTTTTTCTTCAAGAAAGGTGAGACAATTCTCTTCATCCCAAGCACTCAGATAGTCACTCTGGAGGTTGCCAAGCAAACTCCTCTATGTATCTAAATCTAGTAGCTTAAACTCCTTCTTATTTCACCCAAGCACACCTTCCTAGCAATTTTCATTCTCCGAGAGAAAAAAAATCCAAAATCGATTTGGAAGCCCTTCTTATAAGTGCTCCCAATGGAATACACAACATTCCCGATACTCTACACAGAAGATGAACTCCAATGGTTAAAAGGATCACCGTTTAATTCTTAAATCCGAGAAAGACGTTAGTGTATCGCTTCTGATTACAATACCGTTGCCGCTAAAATCCCTGAGTTTACGAAATTGTGCACCTTGGATGAATTCGCCTGGGCTAGGATGATGGCAGCATCGAGAATCTATGGATTATTTGTAAACAAAATCAGAACAGATGCGTTTGTGCCGTTAGCTGGTAATTATCAAAGGAAAAAGGGATGGGAATAGAGGAATCATGGAAAAAGAGTTTTTAACTTTTTTGTGACTTTTGTTGCATTGAACAAAACAAATAGACATGTTCAACCATCGTCGACCAGCATACTCGAATTGGGGGTATTGCCAAGAGAAAAAGGGGTTTGTGATGAAAGCATCGGAGGACATCAAGCGAGGAGATCAAATCTACTACAGCTGCGGGAGAAAATGCAACTCAAGGTTCTTATTGAATTACGGATTCGTTGCGATGAACAATGAAGCCAACGAAATTGCTGTAAATATTCAAATTAACTAGTTTTTTGCAAAAATCCGATTTTTTCAATGATACATTCTTTGCTTTCTTTAGCTGCGTGTGGACTTTGAGAAAAGAGATGCCCTTTTGAATATGAAATTGAAGATGATTGGTAAGCGACGTGATGAATAGTTTATCTATCATTTGTAGATGAATTACGAGGAAAAGGGTGTTCTGGAGTTATTTGGGTTCTTGCGGTTTGTTTTAATTGGTGATTTCACGATTCTACAGAGATTCGAGTAACTCTGTGAGCAAGGTTAAGCATTTGAGCCTAATAAGACACCTCCTTTCAGTGCTGAGAATGAAAAGAAAATGTGGGCGGAAATACTTAAGATTTGCACAGACATCGCTGTGCAATATCCAACGACTCTGGCTGAAGATAGAGTCATCTTTGAAACAAACAAGCTCTCGATCAATCAGAAAAATTGCGTTATTCTCAGAATGGGAGAGAAAGAAGTAACACGAATAAACAAAAGCGGGGATGTTTTTTTCTAAATTTGTCTATCTCTCTCTAAATCCATTAATGACTGAAACAGATATTAGACTACTACGTGACGATGGCGAACAACATGATTGCCCTCTTCTCGATGACGAAGACAGTAAAATATGTTCTTTGGAAGTTTTTCAGTTAAACTTTTTCTGCTTTGGATGGTTTGTTTTCTAGGAAGTGAAGAAGTACATTCTAAACAATTAAGAACTGACAAGGTACTCAAGCTACGTCAATGGAATCGTCTTGCCGCTTCTGTCAAAAGGCAACATGGATGAAGAGGAATAGTGATAACAGATGGAGTTCAACTGAGAAAAATAGAGAGTGAAGCAAGGAAGAAGAGGGGGGGAGTTGAGTTGCATATTTATATAAATAACGCGTATTCTGAATATTTTTGTTGGATTTGATTGTTGAATGCAGCGAGTTGGGAACTGTTTAGACTCGATTAATATCTATTTTATTTAGCGTTATATGTTGTCTCTTAAGAATGAATGCAATCATTAATTCACTATGATGTAATGTCCATTGCAAAATAATTCAGGGGAATTCCAATTAATAACATAACATAGATCATACATTTAAATGCAATTACAGGATTGTTTTTCTTAGTATGTAATTTAAAAAGTAAGATCTCTCTGTAATTAAAATTCTTTTAGATTTTATGAGATATTTCACCCCAAAAATTATTTTATTTTTCCTTGAAATCTATTTGAAATAGTCAAAACAAACTCTTTAAGAATCTATTTTACCTGAAAATTCAAAAATTATTTTTTTCTTTGGCAGATAGAATCCCAATACACAAGTTAATCTTATTTAATCTCACAAACTGTGAGAGATGTATTTCAAATGTGACCTTAAGAATTCAAAAAAAAAGAAATCATAAAAAAAAGAGAAAGAATAAAAAGTCTAAATAGAATACTATTTGTGATCTAATGTTTCATGAAAATCAAATGAAGACTCGACAATTCTAAGAATCTACTGCTGAAAGGATTTCTATAAACACATAGAATCTTAAAAAACTGATACAGAAACTACAATAAAAACCTAATTAATAAATAGGTTCAATCAACTTACTTTTTAGTTGGAATAAAATTGATGAGAATGATGCAAAGTATTTAGGAGAAGGAATTTCAAAGTGTGTTAATCTCACTTCTTTAAATCTAAATCTGTCTGAGAAAAATATCGATGACAATGTTGTATAATAATTAGGAGAAGGAATTTCAAAGTGTATTACTCTCTCTTCTTTAAATTTAAATTTAAAAAAATGTAGTATTGATGAGAGTGGTGCATATTATTTAGGATAAGGAATTTCAAAGTGTGTTAATCTCACTTCTGTAAATCTAAATCTATGGAAGAATAGTATTGATGAGGATGGTGCACAGTATTTAGGAGAAGGAATTTCAAAGTGTCTTAATCTCTCTTCTTTAAATCTAAATCTATGGAAGAATAGTATTGGTGAGAATGGTGTAAAGTATATAGGAGAAGGAATTTCAAAGTGTGTTGATCTCACTTCTTTAAATCTAAACTTATCGGGGAATAGTATTGATGGCAAACATATAAAGTATTTAGGAGAAGGAATTTCAAAGTGCGTTAATCTCACTTATTTAAATTTAAATCTTTGGAAGAATAGTGTTGGTGAGAATGGTGTAAAGTATATAGGAGAAGGAATTTCAAAGTGTGTTAATCTCACTAAATTAAATCTAAATCTATCGGAGAATAGTATTGATGGCAATTATATAAAGTATTTAGGAGAAGGAATTTCAAAGTGTGTGACTGTCGCTTCTTTATATCTCGATCTTAGTGATAATAGGATTGATGATATTGGAGCAAAGTATTTAGGAGAAGGAATTTCAAAGTGTGTTAATATCACTTCTTTAAATCTAAATTTCAACGTTAATAGTATTAGTGAGAATGGAATAAAGTATTTAGGAGAAGGGATTTCAAACTGTGCTAGTCTTATTTCTATAGATTTTTGTCTGAGTAACAATAAGATTGATGATATTGGCGCAACATTTTTAGGAGAAAGATTTTAAAATCATGTTACTCTCACTTCTTTAAATCTAAATATTAGTGAGAATAGTATTGGTGAGAATGGTGTAAAGTATTTAGGATAAGGAATTTCAAAGTGTGTTCTTCTCACTTCTTTAAATCTTTTTCTATGTTATAAAAGTATTAATGACAATGGCGTTAAGTTTTTAGGAGAAGGATTATCAAAGTGTGTTACTCTCACTTCTTTATATTTAGATATTAGTGAGAATAGTATTAGTGAGAATGGAGTAAAGTATTTAGGAGAAGAAATTTCAAAGTGTGTTACTCTCACTTTTTTAGATCTAGATCTCAGTAGTAATAGGATTGAAGAGATTGGAGCAAAGTATTTAGGAAAAGGAATTTCAAAGTGTGTTTCTCTCACTAAATTAAATCTAAATCTAAAAAAAAGTAGTATTGATAACAATGGTGTAAAGTATTTAGGAGAAGGAATTGCAAAGTGTGTTACTCTCACTTCTTTAAGCCTAGATCTCAGTGAGAATAGCATTGGTCATAATGGTGCAAAGTATTTAGGAGAAGAAATTCAAAAGTGTGTTACTCTCGCTTTTTTATATCTAGATCTCAGTTAGAATAGTATTGATGATAATAGTGCAAAGTATTTAGGAGAAAAAATTTCAAAGTGTGCTACTCTCACTTTTTTAGAACTAAATCTCGAAAAAAATAGTATTGGGCACAATGGTAAGAGAATATTAAACTAATTAGTTATCAAAGCAAAAAGATTGATATATTATTTCATTCTCTGTTTTTAGCAATAATATTGAGACAATTAAACTAGGATTTCCAAAGTGTTTAGCTCACTTCTTTAAAACTTAATTAAAGAGCATTTTGGGACTATTTTTTATAATTAAACCTTTATCTCCTCCCATTCACTGGCAAAGTAGAAGAAAAGCAGAGGGAATGTAGAAGCATAACAGAAAATAGCGTTTTATTTATCTGTGTATTAGTTTTTTCTCTTGGGGGGGGGGGGGGAGGGGGTATTAAAATTTTATCAAAAAACAATTAATTCCTTGAAAACTAACTTAAAAATAGCAATCTGAAGAAGTAGAACAAAATCAAGAACTGCTACTAGTTACCTTTCCTTTTCAAGCGATGTCATTTGAGACAAACCGTGTGGTAAACTTGAAATAAGTCGAGTTTATCATAGACGAATTGAAATGCAAGATCTGCGACTGTATCTTGGAGTGTCCTGTCAGCTGCAAGGAATGCTAAAATCATTTCTGCTGGAAATGCATCCGCTAATGGCTCGAAACCCCTGGGTCGAATCGTAAATGCCCAAGCTGTCGAGGTGTCTGGAAAGAAAGAGAAGGCGGCTTGCTAATGAAGAGATTACTTAGCAAACTCGAGTTCAAGTGCTAAGCTGCTGAAAGAGGATGCACGGAAATCTTAGCTTACGATGAACTAACCTAGCATGAAACAAGAACCTGTAAGTTTGCACTGAGATTCTGTCCTTTCGGCTGCAAGCAAAAGGTACTAACTAAGGACATCCAAGCCCATAAGCTGGTCTGTGACAGCATCGAGAAGTATGCCTTGCGGATGAGGCGCAGGACAAACAGTGGATCCTCATCGACTTCTTCTAATGATAATTCTTTTACAATACAATCCAACCCTGATTTCAATCCTTTCAATAATTTGAAGAGTCTTCGATAACTTGGATACGCTTGGGAGACACATCTAACTATGGATAACTGCAAAAATGCATAGATTGACTTTAACGGTATGGGATGGAAGAAAATAGTAAATTTTGTGCAGGCATTAAGTGGATTGGCATCAGATGAGTAGTTCAATAGGCTCAAAGGGAAAGGGGATTTTGAGTAATATGGCATACTCGGGTGGACACGTGCTCTAGAGGTGGAGTAAGCTTCACTAAAGTTAGACAAATGCTCTGTAAGAACAACACAATAAATCAAGGAATTCATATTTTTATGGTTTTCTGTGTTGTGTGTTTTGATTATTGGTTCTTGAATAGATCTGCTCGAAGAAGCTCAGCGATGTAATAAAGCTCTTCAAGGAGAGGATCGATTATTTGATCATGTTCGAAGAAGACGAGTTAGAGGAGTTCAGCGATGATGAAGTCTAAAATCAAGCAGACTATAACTACATGGTGCTAAATCAAATGATAGGATCACTAGGAACGACTCCGACTTCGAAGAAAAAAGTTGCCAAAAAACTCAACGAAGATGCATTTCTCCAAGATAACTTAGCTATCATAAGGGAATCAGGTAAGGAAATATTTTTAAATTTTTGAGTTAATTTCATCAAAAAATTAGAGGTTTCAATGAGTTAATGATTTATATTATTTGTTTTGGGTTTTCTAATTTACAAGGTAGCTATTGGGTGGAGCATCTAAGTAAATGTGAAAACAAGAAAGTCAAAATCGATATCACTGGCTGGGAGTTGCTGGAGGATTTCGCTCTCGGCTTGAAAGGGACTGCTAGTAATCAGTGGTTTTTAGATTTATCAAGAGAAAATGATAACATGATATGCTGGAGGGAGATTCTATTATCTGATGAAACAGATAATGAACTTGCTAAATGCAAGGTTTGCTTGTAGACGAGAGATAAGATTGCAACGCTCTTCAAAACAAGAATTGATAGGCTGCTGTCACTGGAACACTAAATGCCGAAATGTGATGAAATCCTTGAACAAATATGAAAAGGAGATTTGAAGGATTGAGAAAAGAAAGGAAAAAGAAAGACTATTTTACATATATTGTGTATTTGGAAATATGCAGAATCAAGGGAACTAAACAATAATGCAAAAATAATGAACTTTACTAATATTGCAAATTTAGTTTTATGAAAAAGGGGGATTGAGAACAATGGATGGTTATTATGATGATAGTGATTGTTAAATAAAAGAAGTGTATTTTTGATTGTAATACCCCGTGAGAGATGAAACTGCTTTGCGAAATAAATTATGATTGAATGGCTGAAGGGAATAAAAAAACAAGAAGAAAGTAAGCACTACTACTAGCGAAAGTTGTGTGAAATTAAAACAGCAAAGTGAAAAAAGAGAAAGAGAAAGTGAGAGAGGGTTGATATTCGCTTTCATGAAATGAAGATTATAAAATCAAGAGAAAGGAGTCTTTTTTGGTTTATTTAGGCAGAAGTGATCCCTCGTAAGATTGATTAACACTGAGAACAAAGCACAATAAGAAACAGCAAAACATAATATACAAAGAAGGAGAGAAAATAGTAGAAACACACACACACAAGCATAGCATCTTTCAAAAAATAACAAAACAATGCAGGTTGGGGAAGACATCTACTTATACCTCCGTGGGCTGAATCTTCTCAGTCTATCAGAAGGCAAGCGCATTAACGAAAGCTACTAAATAGGCAAATCTTCGTCTTAAGGGATCGAAAATGGAGTAATGTTCGGGAGAGTGCTCCGCGCTTTAGCAAAATTACACGCAGCGAGTGTCAAGCGTAATGAAGCTCCTTTACCCGAGTTAGATGCTCTTAAAGAGCTAAACACACCTTCAGCGAGACTATACAACTGGAATATCCTTGCAGAGTCCTTCAAGAAAATTGGAGTGCACTTGCAGCCAGAGTAGAAAGGACTCATTGTGTCATCGAATTTAGATGCAACATTTGCGTTTTTGAGGGAAATCATCCAATCAAGCTTAGGGTACATACCAGAAGAAGTTGCGAGGACACAAAGCAAGACTAAAACGAAACCTAAAATTATTGAATGTAAGAAATATATGAACATGCAACTGGTGCAGCCAAGCAAGATTACTTTTGCATTCATTCATTTTTTCACATCTAATTATTGGCTATTTTTCCCTAGATAAAGAAGAAATCGATGTTTCCAGGGTGAACATCGCCAAGGACCTCTAAAAATGCAACAGTTGCATTGAATTTTTTGTGATCCTTCTCTCGCGGCATTTATCCCTTCCAGCAACACAAACAGCGAGTCTCTTTACGCATACGAACAAATATCTCGCGCATTTGTTTGGTAAGGGTGTCAAAGGACTCTTCGATCCTATCACGAATTTCTATTAAGATGTCTATCAGAGCGTGCCACAGTTATTGACATTCTTCAAAGCTGATCCAACGAAGAAAAACATGCATTTAACCATGAATGCGTTGAAACCAGGACTAGTCAGTAAAAGCTTTGAAGTAGCATAGTGGACGGCGAGATTGTTCTCCAGATTGGCCTTTGAATTCGGAGATGGTAATCTCCTCACAGCTTCCTGGGATTGGTTTGTGTCGGAGAATGGCGGGCTCAACACAACGCTATTAGGCTTGAAGAGGCACCCAGAGTTAAGAGAGCAAGTAGTAGCTATTCTATTGCAATTCGCTAGATTTAATTTCATAGAGCTTTTCACAATCCATATGAAGAAAGCACAGCCTGATCCAAGGGATTTACTGAATACATATGTGCTACTACTTAAACCGCTCACAGCATCAACAGCAGTGGCAGAGGAAGTAAACAAAATGAAGAGATTATGTATGGATTCATAATGAATATGTGTTGACTGTTGAAAAATAGTTCTTGGGTGCTGGCATATTGGATGAATGGATCGATTATGCAATGGAAACTGCTTCCGAGGACTACAAAAACACACAGGATATTAGAATTGTAGGGCTAGCGCTTCTTGTGGAAGTTTGGTTGCTTTTCCCGTTAAAAATAGAAGAAAATGAATATAAATCGAATAACATTCTTAATCTTCTTAATAAAGTAATTACAATATCATATTATGATTCCTTGTGAGTTTTTAATACTATCCTTTACAGGGTTCTCGAGAGAAGCAGATGCCATTAGTATTAAGCAGCTTAGGATTTTAATTCTAATTACTGCTGTTCTTTGGGAATACCAAAAGTTAATTTGCACCAAATGTGTACAGGTATGAAGCTGTTTAATTATTGTTGGGGATATTTGATTTACCTAAAATAATCTCATTCTTTCTCATTAAACTGTGCATTTGTTTATCCTTAGGAGCTTAACTCTCTGCTTAATTGAGTCTCACAGCAATGTGGAGATTCGTGAGTTCATCATGAATAACTTTGCCGTGGTTTTCGAGCAATTAGACACAATTCCATTGAACATCCTTGTTGAGCCTCTTGTGAGATAGATTCAAGTGACAGACGGCGTGACATACTTTTTTAACGTCTTTGACTTTGAGTTCT
>Ga0302271_10004988_pt1 | contig 10305 bp, 4 predicted proteins | sample III_Bog_N1_1_FD_198767 | JGI IMG/M metagenome (GOLD analysis project Ga0302271, IMG submission 198767) | Peat permafrost microbial communities from Stordalen Mire near Abisko, Sweden - III_Bog_N1_1 | ecosystem: Environmental > Terrestrial > Soil > Wetlands > Peat | place: Sweden: Abisko... | reverse complement strand
CCCTCCCCCCCCTCTCATTAAAAAGAATACTTTTTTAAATACCAATATTTTAATAGATGCATTTGTAAACGCAAAGAACACCATAGAAGCTCAGTTGGAATTTAATCAATCATTTTCATTTATCCCCTTTCCCCCAATCAGACTCTATGCTATTTATATAATTCATTTATCCCCCTTTCCCCCCAGTCAGACTCTATGCTATTTATATAATTTGTTCTGGAATAAGCGCAAACGAAAAAGTCAAAAAGAATTGATTTATGATTTGATTTGGTTCCACAAACGAATAGTAAACAAAATCTTCGTTAGTGTATGTAAATTGCTTATTTTAGCTTCTAAATGCGCTTCCAATAATAGTCATTTACTAGTATTTTATAAAAAAAATTCTGGGATTCATTCAACAGCTACTTCTTAGCTAAAACTGCGTGTCAAACAAACTACAATGTGACATATAAATATACTCAATCAAATATCTTACTTTCAAAGCACATAAAAACACCCTCCCTTCTCAGTAGATCTATATCTCTGCTTCCTTCTCACAATGAAACACCTTCACCACCCCCTCAATTTCTCCCTAGGGATCCTCCGCGATCCCATATAATTCCTCCTAATCCCCATCGCATTCATTCACACATTCACAGCATTCTACCTCTATTCCATAGTATCCTCTTCATCATCATCATCACCTCCTCCATCTTAATCCTATCAAATCCTCTACCTCACCATAGCCTACGAGAAGATCATGTCCATATTCTGGCAAATAATCTTCCTGTTCTACAGCGATACTCGTTCTAAACTCTCCCCATTCTTCTTCATTCTTAGTCTCCTCGGATTCAATTTCTTCCTTGGCTATAAAATCGCATCCTCCACCGATGACCAAGAACACAATCTTCCAGGTAGAATTATCTTCTACAAATCATCTTTCCTTCAACACAGCAACTGCATGATCCTATTCACTACCATCCCTACAACATTCGTTATCCTCACAAACATCCTCTAATACGACGACATCTACCCTATTTCAACATTTCCGATAATCATCTTAATTCTCAATATCTTCACTGTCTCTATCTACCAACTTCTTACAATCTATTATTCCTCCACTCAACCACGAAATCACCTAGACTACATCCAACTCTTCATCGAACGAGCAAGTTATTTCCTATGCTTATCGATAGTTCTAAGTAAATTCCTTATTACCTCTCCTAAACTGATTCTCCTATGGGTAGTACTATTCTAACTTGTACATCTCCTTGTGAAGCCATATCACTTTGAATACTAATTCACAACATTTCCATTCTTTGACAATCTCTTCTTAGTTATGCAACTACCCAGCAACGAACATTTATCTAATTTCAATCTATTAAACTCAGTGTATATCATATCCAATGGGTTTTTAGGTGTTTTTGTATTATCAACTGTTGCGATCAGCATATCTAACAATGCATCATAGAATCTGAGTATTTTAGAAATAATTATGATAATTACATATTTGATAATACTACCATCTGCTGTTTAATCGATTAAGATCCTACATAAATACTTTTAGCAAGGCCCTTATTAGCTGAGAATTAGCATGCCAATACCACCTTCTGAATAGCTAGAAACCACCTTAAATAAGATTGTATCTGTGATAACACAACGATCGCTTGCTTAGGAAATCGATGTATTGTTCTATGTGGAGAAACATTTTGTCTCCAACGAACGAACTTACATTGAATTTATATTCTAAATTCTAAGAATAGCTAGCTCAGAGACAAGACAGATGGAGAATTAATTTAAAAGATTTGGAATTAGTTAAAATGTGATAATAGAGCTCAGTGTACAGGAGGATTTGTCAGTTTAAGATAATCAAGTGATCTTGTATGTGTATGAGCATGATTATTAGCAAAAAGCGAGTGCTTTATTCCCATTGATAGAAGCATCAGGGATTAAGAGTACATCTATGAGAATATGTATATAATACGAGGAGAATCATAGGAAAGCTAGTGATATGCACAGTGAGATATTTAGATTGTTTTTGAGAAGTACTACAGGGATCAAAAGAGATTTCTTGAGTTTCAGTCCAGTCGTGGAGGAGTATGAGGAGGTTATGAGTTTAATGTATGTTGATATTATGAGGGTGATAGCGACGGAGAGAATATTAATGAGGTATATTCCAGTGAATCCCATTGCTTGCATGTATGATCTATTTGGGGATTGTGATGTGAGATAAGGAGGATATAATATGTGAGTGGATTGTTTGTGGAGTTATGTGTGTATTTTGTTATGAAAAAATATGTGAGAGATAAGAAGGGGGAAATAGATTAGAAAATTAGGAAATTGAAGGGTGTGGCTATGAGAGAGAGAGAGAAGATATTAGGTGAATTTAGCAAAGGAATGGAATGATATTCTGGGAGAAGTTAAGCGGTATTTAGAGGAATAAGAAAGAGAAATAGAAATATTGTTAATATTTGGTTTTTTCAAGTGATTAATTGACTAATAAGGGAGGATAGAGGCGAGATTGGAGATTGGGAGAAGTGCTATATGAGGAGTTTGAAGGCTTAGCTTTCAGAGAGTTAGAAGAAGTTAGCTGTGATACATAAGTACAATGATAGATTGCTTAGTTTAGCTGGAAGGGAAGAACAAGATGATGGAGATGATATGTATGATGATTGTAGAGTAATTGGTAGTTAGATTGATGCTATGAGAGAAGAATAAAGATAAAGATTAGATTAGTAGATGTATGAGGAGGAGGAAGAGGATAAGGAAAAGATCTTGGAGAGATAGTAATCAAGGAGAAAAGCTGAAAAAAGAGGAGGAGGAGATAAAATAGAGGATATTTAGGATGAAGAGGTAGCAAGAAAGGATGGAAAGGGATTTAGATAAAAGAAGAGAACGATGAATGCAAGAAATGATGATAATGGTGAGGAGGATGGTAGGGAGTATTTTTAGAGAAACACACAAGACAATTCAAGGAGGATGCAAGCACAAAGAGAAGAGAATATTAGTGAATAACATTAGGAAGATGATAGGTTTCGTGGAGGTGATAGGGAAGCGTAAAAGTAGTAGTAGTAATAATAATAACACAAATCTAGATAGAAATGGAATAGAAATGAAGAAGAAGCAGATTTACAATAAAATATTAAGGCTCAGAAAGATTTAAGATATTAATAATAACCGCAGTAGCAGTAGATGTAATAAGATTCTTAAGTCAGTGATGGGTACGAACACAGCTAGAGAGGGTAGTAATAATAATAGAGAGAAAGAAAGCAGCCTTAGAGGATGCATTAAGAATTATAAAGAGAGATGGAAAAATAAGAATATGAGGAACAGAAGAATTCAGAAGATGATGAGGAAGAGTAATAATATTATTAGTATGATAAGTAACCACAGGTGCCACAAAGATATTAAGATAACATATCAACAGCTGCTAAAAAGCATATAAATATGTTGAATTCTCATCCAAACAGCACTGAACCATCAAAGTTAGCAGATTCTAAAGTAAATCAGTTGCCTTCTTAGGATAAAAGAGAATTGGAAAGAAAGTAAAAGAACAAAGATAAATATGAAGATGAAGAACGAAAGTATGAAAGAGAAGAAATAAACCAGCCAAAACCACAGAAGTTAAAATCTTAAGGGGAATAAAAGTAACCGAAATACCCCTCAGCAAGTAGCAGTAAGATTAGTAACAATAGCAGTAGCACTAGCAGCAAGAAGATCAATAGTAGCTATCCTGTGATGAACGCATCAGATCCAGATAGCAGTATTTACGTTATTGTTGATAACAAAAAATCTTTAAAGAAAACTAAGAATTCTAAGATCATAGATTAGAGCAGTAAGATTGATAATTATGAAAACTAGCCAGTAGTGTATTATCCACCAATTGTGTCACCATTTAGCTAATACATCCCAGATTAGAGAGATATTATGAATCCTTAGGGATTTGAGAATAGAAGTAAACTCATGTCAAGGTACTCTCCTAGGGAATTCATAGAAGATAATAGGATGGAGAGTCATAGCAATATTAGAAAAGATCATAATAATCTTACAAATCCAAGGGATTATTATTAATCGAGTCGGCATCCTTAAGAAGATTAGTATGTTTATTAATAAGGGAATAACTAGAATATTAGCAGGATGCCTAACTAAAACAACTCATAGATAAATACCTTTCCTCCTTACTCTAGGGAATGCTAAGTAAAAATCACTGAGATTAATGAGACATAAGAGTAAGTTGAAGAAGAAGAATAGCCAATAGTAAATGTCCCAGTGAAGAAAATAGGCACAAGCAGACATGAAGATAGTATGAAGGAATCATAAGAAGAGGAAGAAGAAGACAATCCAGGGAATCGAGGTAGTTTCGATCCGAATTTAAATAAGAATTATTTTAAGTACCTACAAATGAGAGAGGATATTGATAGAGAAAATGGTATTATTAATTCAGGAAAACAAGAAGATGAAAAACATGAGAAATAGTCTTAATAATAGCTTTTAAACCCCGCTAAGGAAATGACAAGTGTGTCTATCTAAACATCAGCTTGGTTGAAGGATAGCATAAAACAGACGAATGAAGAAAGCTCACATTTGAGTGAAGAATCGCCGAAGCCGTATGTGCCATTCGATCCACATCTGAATAAGAATTATTTTAAGTTTTTGGATATGGAAGAATAAATGAAAAAGGAGAAAGAACCTGCGAATGGCACATGGAATAACAATAACAATAGTAATAACTCTTATAAGCGAAAATATGACAACGATTAATAAGTATCATTTGCTGGAAGTAAGTAAGATGAATTTGAGAATGAATAACGTAAAATGAAGAATTTACTAGGGGAACAAGAAGAATAAGAATAAGAAGCAGAAAGAAGAATATAACCAAGAGAAGTAGGTTTAGGAGATATCAACAACAGTATGAGTTAGAATCTTAGAAGAAACTAAGAAATACCAATGGTTAGTTAATAGAAGTAGTAATAATAACAAACCTATGCTCCATAATTAACAACTCCTCAAAGTGATGATAAACAACAAAAACCTAAGGAAATCAATGCTTATCCAATGTCATAGACGCTAAAATAATCATTTCTAATGTTATCTACTAAGCCAGCTAAGCATGTTACTGCAGTTACTACTCCATAGCACTAATAATAATAGCTTGGGAATACTTCGCCATTGTAATACTCCAATGCATAAATAGTTGGATCATTGTAATAAATAAATTCATAAGATCCACTTTAGTAATCGTATTATTCAGGGAATAATTAACCAGGGAAATCTAAGTAGTAGTATAATAAGTAAATTGAGGAAGTTGAATAATCGAATCCAAAATAACTTTCTAAATCTAAATTCTAACATAAAGATAATTTAGTTACATCCAATGCTTATGCTACTCCTTTACGATCATAGTAGTTCCTGAATCGTTCAGAACTCAAAGAATCCAATGCTAGCTCGATAAAAGATGAATATTATTATCAAGATCAAGAAGCCATTGGATTATAACCTGATTAGCCATTTCCTATTCCTAACAAACAATAGCAGTAGAATAATCTTAAGATCAATTAAACTACTCCGTTAAGGGATAAGAATAATAGGATTTATTAATCTTCAACACCTGATAAAGGTATTTCTTCAGTACGATCACCTAGTCCAAATTTAGCTAAGCTATCTAAGCTTTAAGCTTAAGTTAGTTGAGGATGAGTGATAGAGGGAGAAAGGAGAGGGTTTAGAAATACTGAGATGTCTTTTTGTTTTAAAGAATATTTTATATTTATGTAATAATATTAATAATTTTATTAGAATGAAAAAATAATAATAATAAATAATTTCATTTGAAAAATACCATAACAAATAGATTATGTGATAACCACAACATTGCCAAATCTGAAATTGAATGCTGAGTAAGCTTTTTAATAAAGGAATCAATTTGGGTGGAGGAGCTGTTGGAGTGGGTTAGATTAGTTATTTGATTTAATTTTTATAATTTGAAGCTTGCAGCTGTGTGCTTTGATAATAAAAAGCTGTTTGAGATTTATTAACAGAACTGAACAAAACAAAAAAAGAGATAATAAAGCAATAGTACAGCATTAATTATTTTGTACGATTGGTGGTTGTTTAAGGTATTAACTATGGATTGCGGAGTTGAGAATCTAGAGGTTGCTTCTTTGATGATTGATAAATAAGGATAAGAACAAGTGAATCAGGAGGAGAAGATCTTGAAAATTGTATCTGGGAAGCAATCTCCTCTTATTGATGATGATATGAATACCATGGATAAGCACGTTAACGAAATGAACATTTAATCTTTTCCTTTGAAGATTCCCTTCCTCCCATAAGATACATAGACTACACCTAAGAATAATATCCATTTGGAAAGTCAAACATAGCTAATTTCTTACAAGACTCTAAAAGCTGTCATGAAGGAGAAACAAAACAAATCAGCGTAGAATACACCTAAGAATCGAGCTGCTGCGATTGTTAATCTCAGTGATTTTCATACTTCATTAGATTAGCAGTAATAGTCCGACAATGATAATATTATTTTTGAACTACCATCAGCTAATAATACCTTACAGCACCCTTAATAATGCTCTTCCACTAATCTCTCTGAGAAATATCACTAACAAAAAACTCAAGAAATGCGTTTAAAATCAGATCAAATCGCAAGAGAATTAGACTAAATCCAGTAGAAAGTTAGATCGGATTCTGCGATCTTTGCGTAATGGAAAAAGAGCCAAGAAGATTCTCTTCCAAGTAGCAGCAGTAGTAGTTTCCAAGCGAATATTGTAGAACCACTCACTACGATAGGAGCAGGAGGAGTAATACCCATAGTAGTTGACTCTCCTTATCATTCATAAGGATAACCTGACTTATTATCAGAACGTACATTTAATAAGAAAACCAAAAAATAATAATAATTTTATAAAACTCCATAAAGTTCCAGCTAAACTGAAGAATATTTCAATTAAGAAACACAACAACAGTAACTAGCTGGCGTAGCTCAACCTCCATTGTTCTCAAACATAGGCAAGACTAATACAAATAGTATTTTTCTTTCTGAGCGACTCAAAGAAGAATTAAAATCAACTAGAATAGCTGATCATTTCATTTAAGATAAGAAAAACAAAGAAATATATCAGAATATCAATAACATACATAAATCTTCTAGTCGTTAAGACAAACTTTAGAAGGAATCTTCATAATCTAAATCAGAATAGAATATTCCAATATCAGCTCCTTTGTCTTCTTAAAACATCCATGGGATTTCAAATAAATTATCGACAAGACATTCATTGAGTCTAATAGATAATGGATGTTAAAAGACACCAGAATCTACCTAAAATCAAAATATTTCTGGAATATTGTCTTCAACACCGTAATTAGCTAAGAATAATATATTACCAGCACCTTAACAATCAGTGTAGATTTAGCCTTCTAAGATAAATCTAAACTAGGAATAATTTAATGATTCATAGACTTGCTTAGCTATGATTAGATAAAACATCTAAGAAATATCAGATGCGTTTGATAAATATTCCAAAAGAAGCTCAAGTGCTCAGAATAATAATAACAATGATAAGAAGGACATAAAAGATGAGAAGATATATAAAGATATAAGTAGGGAGATACAGAGAGATGGTAATGGTAATTCTACAGAGAGAGGTATAAAAGAAATGAAAGAAGAAGAAGGTAGAATGCACGAGGGATAGTTAGAACAACAAGAAATTGTTAAGAAATGCTCATCATCACAGAAGAATCAGCAATTGTAAATGATTCTAAATAACAATAAAAGTTGCAATGCAGTTATTAGTAAATTAAATAATATTGGAAGATAATCTCCTAACAATACAAGATCTTTCTTCAGGGAATAAGGTAATTATACAGATAGGCTAGGGGTATCAACTCTAAAGAATGATAAAGAAGGTATTTATTAGAACACTGTTCCTGAGAGAAGCCCTAGTAATGAGAATACTACTTCTAACACTAATCGAAGTAGCAGTGCTCGAAAATCTATTCTCCGCTAGACTGCATTAGACGCTAAATTACGCATGGAACGCGTAGCTAAAAGGCAAGTGCATGCGTTGGAGAAACTAGAACTGAGTAGGCAAGCATCGAGATCACCCAAAAAGGATAGTTCTTCGTAGCTCATAACACCGAGGAATAACCATAAGACTACTGCAGGAGGAACAGGGGGAGTCAGAGTAACAGCAATCCCCAGAGAAAGAGAAGGTATATCTTACAAATAAACCACTCATAATCTCTTGATGAGTGCACGTAACAACGAGACAAAAGGAATGAACTACTCTTTACGCAGAGGATCATCACCTATGAGCAGAGTAGAAGATACATAGAATGAATTCTTTGCATTGAAGATAGATGGTCTTACAACGCCAAGAACAACTAATAAAGGCAGTAATAATAAAAGTTATCATTTCACGGGTGTTGCAGGAGGGAATAGTGATAGGAATACTAGCAGTAATACAAGTAGGAACAAGCAGAGTAATAATAACACAAGCAGCTGCAAGAACAACAATACTTCAAGTGAGAAGGTAGTGAATTCATTAAAAACTGATAATAATATAAGTAAAAACATGCAGATATTAGTCATACCAGCAAGTAATTAAAACAACAAGAGTTATAATTTTAAGGAACTACAAGGGTAACAGCATTATCAGGAGAACAATAATATCATATGTCCAACACTACTCACGAGTAGAACAAGTAACACTCCGAACTCTCATAAGGATAGGAAGAACTATTAATTACAGTTAGATTCGCCAACTAAAAATAACAAAAGTTTATAAAAATATGCAGAGACTACTACTAATACAACAGCTAAGTCAATATATTAAGCTGCTCTATTATTCCACTCCTAATCGACAGCAGGATCTCCTCCTTCTTAGCATATTGTATCTTCATAACAAGGAATAACTACTCCAAGAGTTATATCTAACCATTCCCAAGAATATTAAATTTCTTCTAAGACACCTAGGACATCTACATATTCACAAAATATTAATAATAATCAATTCTTCTAATCTGTTAAATCCAAATCAAATATCAATTACATCTCTAGTTCTAAGTTAAATAGTAATTAAATAGCTAGGATCATCGATTCTAAAGGGATTAAATGTATTAATAACACTAAGGATGGAATAAAATAAAACGCAGGGATAATAATCACAGGAGAAAATAAAGATAATTCATAAAGACTAAGAGATGCTGTCACCAAAGCAATCGAAAAGTCTATGGGGCTAAAGGTTACAGATATTAAAGATATTAAGGAAAAGGAAGAAGAAATAGAGAATCAAAATACTAATGTGAATAGATAACATAACGGATAATTACTCAATGGAGGTATGGCTATGATTATGTAGAAATATTAGCCAATTGAAAGGAATGTATAAGTAGTAGATTATGGGAATAATAATAAAATAAAGAAAAATATAGAAACTAATAGAATAATAAGAACAGTGAATGAAAAATAAAAAGAATTAATGAGAGCTATGTATTATAGGAGAGAGGAGTCTATAGAAAAGAAGAGTGGAAGAATGGAATAAGGATAAGATATACTAGAAAAGAAAGAATTAGTTAAGGAAATAAATGAGATTAAGAGAAAAGAAGGAGGTTAAGAGATAGAAAAAATATAAGAATAGAGATAAATTGTGAAGAAGATAGAAGTAGGAGAAGGAAAAGTGAATCCAATTGAGATAATTAGTCCTAATTGTTAAGAGGAATACTCGGTATCTAAGGCTTCTATGTATTATTAGCCATTTAAGGTAAAATAAACTATTTCATAAACTAGGTAGTAAAACAACGATAATCACCGTTCTAAAGAATTTTCATTTCAAAAACCATGAACTACTAATTAATCAATAAATATCTTTTTCCCACACCCTCTTTTCCCACAATTTATGTCATGTTTTTGTGCATATTCCCTTTTGGATAATTAACTCAATAACTAATGAATTTAGGATAATAAATTGTAAAGAAAATTGTATTAGTTTTAAAATAAAAACAACAAACAGATTTGATTACCTAAACATATTTTGCTGCTTTCTCTCATACTACCAAAGGATTAGTGACTTTTCCTACGAATAATTCGGTCTCTGTTGGCTCATGTGTAATAGCAAACAAAAATGGATGATTGCATGTCATTTCAGTTTTATGTACAGCACATCTAAGCATCATAACCACTGCAGTAGCTGCAGCTGCTTCTGCTCCTTCTTCGTTAACTTCAATAACAGCTTTATGAATAACTGAGCTGATTTTAATCGAGTTAGCTGGATCCATAAACGAGAAATCAGCTGCATCTGTGAATGGATGACTCAA
>Ga0302271_10004986_pt1 | contig 10308 bp, 8 predicted proteins | sample III_Bog_N1_1_FD_198767 | JGI IMG/M metagenome (GOLD analysis project Ga0302271, IMG submission 198767) | Peat permafrost microbial communities from Stordalen Mire near Abisko, Sweden - III_Bog_N1_1 | ecosystem: Environmental > Terrestrial > Soil > Wetlands > Peat | place: Sweden: Abisko... | reverse complement strand
TTAAGTTGTCCGCTGGCGGATGATGTTCGGATTATTGGTTTTACTATTGTTAGATTTAGGCATGTAAATGTTGTACAAAGAAAAATTAACACCATTGTGAGTTTTCTCTAGCTGTCCGAATTGAAAAATTAGTTGCAGTTTTAAGGGGGTGAGATGTAATTTATTTATTGAGATTTTTGGGAAGGAAGTAACTGAAGAATATCTCAATCTCTCTTTCTGTTTCTGTTTGATTCTCGTTTGATCGGTAATATGTTAGGGCGAGTGATTTAGAATAGGTTATTTCGCAATTATGGCATTTCAGTTAATTATTTGGCAAAAACTGACTTATTTATCTTATTCTATTGACAGTTGTCCTCCCAATATTTTCCAATTAAAATAACTCAAAGTTATCCTTACAATGCTTCTCGATTCATATAAATCAAATCTTTAGCTCAAATCAAATTCTTTTCCTCTGTTAGCATAATCTCTTACTGATATTTGAGCACAATTTGTGAATCGGGAGATCTTGTTACAGAGCGCACCAAATTTAGGATCTTTTCCAAATCATCCCATGAACCAAATTATCAATAGGATTCTCTTCCAAATGCTACCCTTGTTAAGGCAACTTATTTTTTTAAACCCTCCTGACAATCCAAGGATATCTATTATGTTTGGATTTACATAAAAATATGAAAGTTACTGCATTGCAGGAGTATTTCAAACCAAAAAAAAGAAAAAGCTTAATTAATCCTCTTGCAGCTTTGTTTTCTTAATCTTACAAGAATCGTTTCTTGTCTTTTGCAGAGTTGCTAAACTAAATCGAATCAGCAAATGAACTGACCATAAAAAAACAAGGAGAAAAATAATAATTAGCATATAACTGCAAGAACAAGAAAGAAAAGAAAGAGAAACTAATAATAAACATAAGATCAGAGGTATGCCCCGCAAAGGCAAATTCATTCCTCCAGATTTCGGTGAGAGGGAAGCTATCGAGAAGAAAAAATAACGAAATGCGCTTAGCATCACTCCTCTTTTTGCAGGACTTGTTTCGGAAGAAAAATTTTGCTTTTCGGGAGATGTAACTCTGAATATGAGATGGCTTAAAAACTAGTAGCTTAATTATGTAGAAATGTATGATGTCCCTTTCAAAGGGCTGATTTCGATGGAATTCAAGAAGGATTTGCGAGTAGTGGAAGTACACTATTACTCAAAAGTCAAATAGCTCAATGATAATGAAGGAAAAGTTTTATAAATCGTGAAGCAAGTTGCTAGTGTCTCTGACACAAAAACGCATGAGTTTGCAAAATTACTTCAGGATCTCACTTAGCAAGCTGAGCAACAGCGGACAATAGGAAGAACTCTTGTCTAATAAAACTTGAAGATAGATAGTCTCTACAACTAAGCATACAAGCAGGCGATGGAAATATTAGCTTCTTTGAATGTTGAAGGTGCCTATTTTCACTACTCGATTTAGCACTATAATTTCGAATTAGAACAAATGGAAAAATCCTTCAATGGGATGAACTTAAATACCCTTAAACTTGGTGGCATGGATACGTCTAAATTGTCAGCGCTGAGAGGCAGAGCTACTAGTTACATGAGCGACTATCTCGATATTGGTCATCTCGTCGATCCATTTAATACAACTGATACAATCAAAGAAAGGTTTATCCATTTCCCTGATGGAATCACACTTAAAGCACTCCTTCACTAGAGAGCCTTTTAGCTGCTACCACATTGTTTTTATGTACTTAAAGTGAGATTGCTGTATTTTGATCCTCAGGATCTCCATAAACTGCGTGTATTCAGAGACACTGGTGAACTTCTTTATCCATTATAATATACAGATTTTGAGATGTCCGGAAACGATGGATACAATGAGTATGAGCCGAAATATAATTTAGATACGTTTAATAAGGAATTTGTGCATCCATTTTGTTCTTAAATTCTTAATAATCTTGGAAAGGCAACATCCTATTCATATTAGTCGTCTTCATCATCATTGAATGACTCCGAATTTGTTTCTAAGACAGTTCCAAATCTTCCCAATACTAGCAGTTCTTGCTATGAAAATATTCAGACTTCTCAACTTAGTAATTAAACAATACAGATAGGAATCGAAGAGGAACCATAACTGACATAAATACAAGAAAATAGATAGGCCCCTCTTGCTTTTCCAACAGAATCAAATAAACTAGACACCATTACCAGGCGATTGATAGAAGATAATGAGCAGCAAAAGCAATTATTTTTAAATAAATTTTACCCCCCAAAATCATGACTAAACATGCAAAATAAGCATCATTCTTTAATAATATTTTTCTTTTATGAATCAACCCCTTTGACAATTAATAATATTTTTTTCTTACACTTTTTCGTAATCCTTAATAGATTTTACAAATTTATTTTTGGAGTAAAATATCTCAATGATAATTCCATTTTGTGTAATAACATCATTTTATAGAAAGAATCCCTTTGTTTCATTATTATAAAAACCAAAAAAAAATATTCAAAAAGAATAATTTAAAATCTAATCTAGAGGAAAAATCATTAATCAAACTGAATAATTTTAAGATTCGAATCAGAATAATAATATTTTGTGGGGAAATTAGTCTTTTATTCGATTGCTCGAGAGATAAATAAATGAATAGTATTAATTAATTTGTGTATTTTTAGCTATGTTTTAAAAAACAACCATCAGAAATGATTATACCAGCTGAAAATCACTTATTCTTTGTGCAAATAGTTGGCAAGAGTTTTAAAATTATTGCAAACCCTGAAGATAACTATGAGTATCAAAACAAAAGGAATTTATTCAAGAATCTACAGATATTAATTTGCATCATTGAGAGGGGTAAGTTTGAAGTAAATCTCAATTATTTCCTACCTTTGTGAGTGATTGTTAGTATGTTTGAGACGATTTCCCAAATCTAGGCTTAGATTGAGTTAATTAAAGTTATTTCTTTTTCTTTCTTTCTACACTTTTTAGAAATCTAATCTTTCTTTGTGAACTAAACAATTTGTTTTACTTCTCTGGTTCTATCACTGGAAATCAGACACATAATCATTTCATTTTGCTTAATCTTTAGCACCGACCTGCGCGACAGTCAAAATAAGATTATTTTCTGAGTAAGAGAGAGAAAAAGACTAATTTTTTACAAAATGCCTAGAAAAGGCAAATACATTCCTTCTGGTTTCAGTGAAAGAAACAAAATTGCTAAAAGTAACCCTAAGAAAACCCTTGCAGTTGTTCCCCTCTACACGGGGATACCCATCCAAAATAAATTTTGTTTCGCTGGTGATGTGACGTTGAATCTAAGATGGCTACAAACGGAACAACAGAATTATGTCGAATCATATGATATTCCCTTCAAAGGGCTAATCTCCATGGAATTCAGAAAGAATTCTGGTATTGTCGAGAGCCGCTACTATTCGAAATGCTAATAGCTTGACGATAAAGAAGGAAAAATATCATATATCACGAAAATTATCTCTAGTGTATCAGATGTTAAAGCATTGCAGTTTGCAGAGTTCATCTCAACGATAACTCGAAAAGCAGAACAGCAGAAGACCATCGGAAGAGCTCTAGTCATGTAGAACATCAGATTGGATTCTCTTTATGAGCAAGCCCACAAGAAAGCGATGGAAATAATAGCTTCTTTTGATGTAGGGGAGGCAAACATCCACTACTCCATTTAATAATATAATTTCGATCTGCAATAACTGGAGAAATCCTATAATGGGATGAATCTCAAGATGATCATCGGAGGTGGGTTTAATCTCATGAAAATGGAAAATGTTAAAGGTAAATTGGGAAGTTTTATCAAGGACTATTTATATCTAGGGTATCTTGTAGATCCGTTTAATTTAAATGACGACATAAGAGAAACGATGATTCATACTGCTGATGGAATCACTCTGAAAGTGATTATCCACTAAAAGACATATCAAATCCTGCCTTGCTATTTTTACTTGCTAAAAATGCGCTTGATCTACTTCGATAGAGAGGATATCCGCAAATTGAATATTTTTAGACAAACTGGAGAACTGCTGTATCCACTACAACTTACAGATTTGGAAGCTGCTGGAAAAGATTGTTACTTTGACTATTCTCCCAATTATAATTATAATCCCTTGCTGAGTGCATCTAACCTTAATAGTAATAATAATGATACTTCTAATTAGCTGCCTTTCCCTTCCAGCGTAGATTAGGATAATTCAATTTGTGAAGAGAAAATCAATTCTGGGCCTGCTTCAGTTATTGTTTAACCGCAGCCATAATATGCCTCAAATATCCAAATCAACTAGTCTCTAAGGGAAGAGAGTGAGGATACTAGCTATCGTTTAGGTTATGAGCCATTTTCTTAATTTTTGCAACCATTTCAGAATTCATAGTACTTTAAATAAAGCAATTTCAAAGAAATGGACTTCTTTCAGATGTCAAATGTTAGTTCGTTGATAGAATAGCACTAAAAATAGAAGATAGGGTTTGCTCCCTCGTTTTTTTCAGGATCATAAGCAAGCTAAAAACCCTAAGAAAACCTTTCATTCTCAGACAAAAATTTTCCAGAAAACTAGAACCAAGAAAGTAGTTTTATGATAAACCACAGCAGCAATTCCCTTCATAGCGACTGTTTTGATTCTGATCGAGATCAAGAAGAAAATAAAAAGAAATTTCTGAGCAAATTTTACTCGATTGATTCATGAAAAAACAAAAGTTCTTTTCGCTTTTAAGAAAAAAAAAACAAACAGTTTAATTCTTTGTTTTATTTCAGAAACAAAAATTATGTGTGTGTTTTGAGGGAGAAACACAGAAAAAAGGCAAGCAAATTCACTAAGGAATTTTAGCTTCGGAATTATTAATCAATTAATATATAAAAATCTTCTGCTTAAATTCACACAGATAACACCCGGACTTGTTCAATTTGGATTTATTTAAAAATATATTTAATTACCGCCGCTATTAATAAGCAGAGACGTTCTATTCCACTCAAGAATAAATTCAAACTTTTCAATATGTGCAATAATTGTCTTCAGACTTTCACCCTTAGATTCTTTTGATTGACTTTACCAAAACTTAAACTACAAACTAAATAGAAGAAATAACTTATTCTAAGCATTAAAACGAAAGAGCATATTGCTTATTGTTAAGTTTGATTTTCCCCTTCTATCCTGCTTGCGCTAACATTCAAAACTATATATTCTTTACATAAAATTTTATTTTATTTTTCTTCTTTGATATCTTTTTCAAGAGATATTTCTTGTCCTACATTTTCATGACAATAAAAATTTCTTGCTGTTTTCATTGGATTTTTAATATCCTCAATCTACATAATAGAAATCTACTGTAATTTAAGTAATTAGATTTTTTATTCTCCTTAAATTATGTTAATCCTCTTATCTTTCTCCCTTTGTCCTGACCTCCTCAAATGGGTAACATGCAAGGATTTTTGTTTTTTTTAACAAAAAAGAATAATTGTTTGTATCTCACTTTAAAGCCTATATTTTAACATATTGAGACACGCTACATATCCATATTACTCTGTAATAAACTAGATACATATTCTATCTTTTCCTCAAAATATTATGTATCTATCATAAACTCTTCCTACTTCATCCAATTGTTCATTTCTGAAAAATTGATTTACAAAATAAAATAAATGTTAATGCAAATTCCCTTTCTCCTCTCCCCAAAATAGATTGACCAATCTAGTTAATTTATTTGTTTATTTACTGCTGCAAGATGGGGAATCTTTTGCAAGAAAAATTGTTGATTTGGTGATTACTCGAGTTTGATTTCTGTTTTAAATTTCCCTTGCCCCAAGATAATTCCTTGCTTCAAATTGCATTAAAAAAAATTTTTACAAAAAATAATTCAAACAAAAAGTTCTTATTTTCTAATTATTTCTATCAAGCTGCGTATTTCTTAAGAAACGCCAGTGATTTTCTAAGACAATCATAATAGTAGATCCAGTTAAGAACTAAGTAAGCGCACTATTATAAGATGTGAAAGAACTGAAATTGCTAGAATCTCTGGATGTAAAACAACATGAATGGCTTCGCCAATGATACCACCAAATGGTAATCCTAAGTCATATGAGAAATCGACATTACAAACAAAGTTAAAAATCTTAACTCTATAAACCTATTTTAGCTTCAGCCAAAATATCATGAGAAGGCATTAGTGAATTTATTAACCCAGGGTAAAAAAGAGTTAGTTTAAACAAAGAGAAATTTAATTTTTAAGGAGAAGCTAAAACATTCAAATTTATTGAATTAAATAATTGATCCTTTCGGGCACACAAATATTTATGTTTAAATTTATTCTTTTTCTTTTTCTAAAATGCAACTTTGTTATTCTTTTGTTAGGGGGAGGGGGGGTATTTTTAGATTCAAATATTTTATCTTTGGAGAAACAGGGGAGGAGTAATTTGTTAATCAAGCTGAATATTTATTATAATCTATTAAGGCTCATGTGACGAAGGATTAGCTACTTCATTGGATTATTATAGAGAAAGGAAATGAATGTTATGAATAAATAAATGTATTGAAGGGCTTCGTTTTAAAACAGCTTAACAAATGAATATGCTATTATCAGCTCAAAGGCTTCATCACTTGATAGTAAACGCTGAAAATAACTGCGAGTTCCAAAACAAAAGTAATTTTCTCAGGAATCTACGGCTATTAATATGTCATTCTAAAAGGGGTGAGGTAGAAATAAATCGAAATTATTTTCTCTCCTTGAGTGTTAGTGTGTATCTCTTACATTTAGGTTAAGAATGAGCTAATAAGTTCTTTTTTCTTTCTTTCTACTATTTTTAATAATCAAGTCTTTTGTGGTGAATTTTACTATTTGTTTTCCTTCTCTGATTCTATTACAGATAATCAGACACATTATCTTTAATTTTCTCTTTAGTTAATCTCTTTGAAATCTATCTGGCTAAAGTAAAAATAACCTTATTTTCTGAGTAAGAGAGAAAAAGAATAATTTTTATAAGATGCCAAGAAAAGGCAAATTCATTCCTTCTGATTTCGGTGAGAGAGACACAATTACTAAAAATAAATCCAAGAAAATCCTTGCAGTTGTCCCCCTCTACACAGAGATAGTCATCTAAAATAAATTTTGTTTCGCTGGTGATGTAACGTTGAATCTTAGATGGCTGCAAGCTGAGCAACAAAATTTTGTGGAATAATATGATATCCCCTTCAAAGGGCTAATCTCCATGGAATTCAGAAAGGATTCTGGTATTGTCGAAAGCCGTTTCTATTCAAAAACCTAATAACTTGACGATAAATAAGGAAAAATAGGATAAATCACGAAAATTATCTAGAGCGTATCAGATGTTAAAGCCTTGTAGTTTGCAGAGTTCATCTCAACGATAACTCGAAAAGCAGAACAGCAGAAGACCATCGGAAGAGCTCTAGTCATGTAGAACATCAGATTGGATTCTCTTTATGAGCAAGCCCACAAGAAAGCGATGAAAATAATTGCTTCTTTTGATGTAGGGGAGGCAAACATCCACTACTCCATTTAATAATATAATTTCGATCTACAACAAATGGAGAAATCCTACAATGGAATGAATTTCAACTTAATCTAGGGATGTGGGTATAATCTCCTTAACATAGAGAACTCCAAAGTTCGATCGGGGAGATTCATCAATGACTATTTATCTTTAGGGTACCTTGTAGACCCGTTTAATTAAAACGAAGTTACAAAAGAGCTAATGATCCATACTGTAGACGGGATCACTCTAAAAATAATTATCCACTAAAAGAGCTTTTCGATCCTTCCTTGCTTCTTTTACTTACTCAAAGTGAGGTTGATCTACTTCGATCGAGAGGATATTCGCAAATTGAAGATTTTTAGATAAACTGGATAACTACTTTATCCACTACAATTTACAGATTTCGAAGCTGCAGGAAAAGAAGGTTATTTTGATTATTCTCCGAATTATTATCATCCCTTTCTAAGTGCATCCAACCTTAATAATAATAATGAAAATGATAATCTCTTGTCTTCCTGTGCGGAATAGAATCCTTCAATTTGTTTTTAGGAATTCATTTCTAAGCCTACCACAATCCTTTGTTAATTACAGGAATAATAAGTCTCAAATTACAAAATAAACTAATCTTTTGGGGAAGAGAGTGGCGATGATAAGTATCGTTTAGGTTATGAGCCATTTTCTTAATTTTTGCAACCATTTCAGAATTCATAGTACTTTAAATAAAGCAATTTCAAAGAAATGGACTTCTTTGAAATGTCAAATGTTAGTTCATTGATGGAATGGCACTAATCAGAGCAGATAGAATTGTCTCCTTAGTTTTTTTCAGAATCATAAGCAAGTCAAAAAACGTAAGAAAGCTTTTCATTCACAAACAATAGTCTTCCAGAAAAGAACCAAGACAATAGTTTTATGATAACTCACAACAGCAATACCCTACAAAGTAGCTATTTTGGTTCTGATCTAGATTTTGAAGAAAATAGAAAGGAATTTCTGAGCAAATTTTATTCGATTGATTCATGATAAACAAAAGATCTTTTCGCTTTTAAGAAAAAAATAGTTTAAATCTTTTCTTTGAAGAAGTCTTTAAAAAATAAATCTGCTTAGAATCGCACAAAAAGCAGCCAGACTTGTTCAAATTGGGTTTGATTTAAGAATATCTTTAATTATCCCAATCAAAAATAGACAAATATGCTCTATTTCACATAGAATAAGCTCAATTTTTTGTTTAGTAAGTGCTAAGATTTTACACAAACAGTTATTCGTTTTGGTTGCTCTTTTTTTAGATAACCTCTTAAAACTTTTTCATTTTTTCTGAAAGGATAAAACTTAAAAATAATCAATAAGAATAACAATATCACTTTTACTTTCAAAATAAATGAAGGGGAATAAAATGGTATTTTGTTTTTTACTTTGCCATCTATCACGAGAGATCTATCTCATTTTCCAAACTCTTAATAATTCTTTGATTTTTCCATTAATTTTCTATTGCCTTCAATCTAATTTTCTATTAAATCTGAGTTTTTCTGCAGAAATTTAAATAATTTTTTTCCTTCTTTGATCTCACTTACTATCCTTAATATAACTAACTTTCATATTACTAATTTTTAAGTTATTTCCCTTTGTTCTAACTACTCAAAACTCAAAGGAGAAATTCCCGAACTTTTTCCATTTTAAATAAAAAGAATATAATATGTGTTTTTCTCTATCGCACACTTCCTTTGAATCACCCTTTCAAATTCCTTGAGATTTTTTCTACCGTTCTAGAATAATTTTCTAATCCAAACATCCAGAGGGATGTACTCATGTCCATATGTCTCCATAACAATCCAGATCCACATCTCTTCGTTTTCTCAAAGGACAAATTTCTATTTGAATCTATCTTCCATAACTCTTCCTAGGCCATCCAATTGAAAGTTTGTCTATTTTTATAATATATGATTTATCAAATAAAAATTCTTGGAAAATATCCTTTTCTCCTTCCCCAAAATAGATTATCAAATCAAGATAATTTATTCCTCTATTTACTTCTGCATGATGCGAGATCTCTTCCGAAATATCGCTGATCTAGCGCATCGATAGAGTTAATTTGGCTTTTAAATCCTCCCCTCCCCAAGAGATAACTCCCAGTTTCAAATTGCATTTAATTGAATTCTTTACAAAAAGCTTATTTTTTTACACATCTATCAAGCTATTTATCTTCCAATAAACACCAATGGCTTCTGCTAAGACAACAACGACAACATCAGTAGATTCAGTTAAGAAATAAGCAAGCGTATCGTTTATTGATGTGGAAGTCTTGAAGACATTTTTATTTGGAGGCACAGCTGGGTGTCTTGCAACATCATTGACATAGCCAGTTGACACCATCAAGGTGTAAATCTAAGTTATAGGTGAAGCAAACTCACTGAATAAAGGGAAGACTCTTACTTCAATTAATCCTTTCACTGTCCTGAAAAATATCATGAGAAATGAAGGCATCAGAGGATTTTACAAAGGGTAATAAAGAGTTAGTTTAAACAAAAAGAAAAAGAGTTTTAGGAAAATGCTACAACATTCAATTCTTAACAATAGTTTTTTTTGCTTTTTCAAATCGTCTACAGCCTCGATGCAGCCATTCTTAGATAGATTACGTATGGAACCACTCGTCTTGGAATGTACAGGGTGTTGAGTGATAAATACAAAGAGAAACATCATGGTAAGCAACAACAAAATGAAAATACAGAAACATGAGTTATTATTGTATTATTTTAAGAATGGTTTTAAACCCCCCCCTAATGTCTATCTTATCTCCAATTCTAGTTTATCTTTTCCCAACTATATC
>Ga0302271_10004984_pt1 | contig 10311 bp, 6 predicted proteins | sample III_Bog_N1_1_FD_198767 | JGI IMG/M metagenome (GOLD analysis project Ga0302271, IMG submission 198767) | Peat permafrost microbial communities from Stordalen Mire near Abisko, Sweden - III_Bog_N1_1 | ecosystem: Environmental > Terrestrial > Soil > Wetlands > Peat | place: Sweden: Abisko... | reverse complement strand
CCCAAGACAGACAGAGACAGGAAAGATCAATGTTAAAGTATTAAAGTGAAAGTATTAGAATGATCAAAACTCCTAGATTTATTCACATAAATGCTTGAATTAATTAATAAATGTTCAAATAAATAATTTTTATCTTGAATAAAAATGAAATACAAATTGTAATCAAATCCTTATAGAAATTATTATTGCAGAAAGCTTTAATTTTATTTTTTCTTAAAGCTTTTGTCTGAATGAGTAAGACTTAGAAAGAATTTTGCTGATTGAAATAATTATTCTTCATTTTTCAAGGGGAAAAATACCTAAAGAAGCAAATTAATAATAATAAAAGGTATAATAAGTATTGTTAAATCAATAAATGTTTGAGCTGAATGTTCTTCCCAACTGGCTGTCTGCTTCACGAAAGAATAAAAAACAAATCATTTTTATTCTTTTTTTTTCATTTTCTCTTATTTCATTTGTGTTCTTTTCAAAAAATAGCAGATTTGGTTAAATATCACATTTGAAATTAGTTAAAATAACAACGAATTTCTGGAGATCATAAGAGTATTATTTTCATCTCCTTTATTTTATAAAATCAATAAAGATCTGTTTCACAAGGAAATACTCAAATTAAGCTTATTTTGAATTTTTGTTGATAAATCAACTTTTCAAACTGTAACGTTATTAAGGTTATTTTAAAGAAGAAACAAGAAATTCAGCACATATTTGTAATGACACTTTTCATAAACTCAATTAATAATTTCTCAACAACTTAATAACTCAAATAATACCTTCCTTTTCTTTACCCCTCCCTTGCTTTTTTTGTGCTTACTCATTCCATATTATTTCTGTCTATGTACAAAATTCCATTCCTCTTCCCATTTAATTCTAATTATTTCTTGTTCCTTTTTAGCGAATTGAGAGATATTATTTTTTTTTTACTAAACTGCCTCAATCCAAGCAAACCTAGTTAGTTTTACCCAAATATCTCTAAAAAATAAGATCCAATCTCAGAAACCAAGGTGACTTTAGTTTGCTATTGAAAAAAATAACTTAGATAATTATTTGGTTATTTATGACGGAGTATATTGGTTCTTGCGAAAATGATTTGATCAAAATAGGAAGAAGAATTATTGGTAATCTGGAAAGTGATTTGATGAAATAGTAAGAATCATTCTAAGTATGATTGGATGGCTCATTCATACATTTATTTCTAAAAAAAAGAAAAATAATCCCTAAAAACAGTAACAACCATAAGTTCTTATTTGTGAAGCGTTTAAGCATAGTTGAATTGAGTCTCTGAATAATAATTTCTAACGATGATGACGAGAAGTTATTAATTAATTATTTATTGGGTACTAATATATGTTAAGAAGAAATATCTATTTTAGAGTAAATTGAATAGATTACTGTAAGATTATCTGCTGGTATGTAAGCTAAATAATAATTAAACTCAGCGGGATTGATAAGAGAAGAAGTAAAAACAATTGAGAGTACTAATTCAGAAAGGGAATTCATATCAAGAAATAGTTTGGAATATGGGGAAGAAAGGGGGAAGGGGGGGGACAGTTGAGTACAACTGCAAGGTAAAAAAAGTCAAATTAATGTTAATAGTTCCTAAAGCTGAAAGGAATCATAGGAATTAAGAAGAAACTAAAGCTCCCGTGCTGCTGCTGGTGGGAAGCAAAAAGAGTAGAACAAATAGATTGAAAAAGAGATACATAAATCTTCTCTTTTTGTTTTCTTCTGTTAGCCATCGTGGATTTATTCTTTAAGGTCTGTAAAAGAATCATCTGCAATTTACTCAGCTAATACTTCTTCTACACTATTTGGCTACTCAATTCATCTCTATTCTCAAATCACCTGCCAAAAACAACAATGATATGTGAAGGTATCTACCTAATAACCGCACCAATAACTTCAATATGTTAAAATCATATGATATTTTTTAGGTATCCCATTAATTGGAAGTAGTCTCTCTCGTAGTGAAACGCCTAATCGTGGATTTTCTTCTAAACTACCTCCTCCTAATCCAATCCTGAACACCTAACGATAGCCTGCTGAAGTATAATCATCTCCAAGAGCTATTTTCAAGTAAACATCCATAGAAAATGCACAGTTGCTCTCTAAACAATTCCATCTCTCTCTCTCTTTTTCGAATCAAAGAACTTATTAATATAAAAATGACATAAATCCAACTTTTAATGAATCTTTTTCTAACTTTCAACGTTCTTTATTAGGCCACTATCGTCTGCTTCAAAGAACTAGCTCGGAGAGAAGAGATTCCGAAGAGAAGGATCAATTATTAGTGTAACAAACTTAATATGTTGTTTATGCGTTTATTATTTTCTGCTTGTTTTGCTTGCAACGAAGAAGATAAACAAGTAGTTTAGCTATTTCAAGCCAATTCTTTCATATTTTCTGTTGTTGTTTCAAATTTATAAAGAGAGGAGGAAACAATCCGTCCTAAACAGCAGCGCCATTTTGTGTCACAGGGAAATCAAGAAATCTACAAGAATAATGTGAAGAATAAGAAGAATAGCAACGAGAGAATAACACCAATATCATTGAGAGCAGCATTTGGACATACTATTCCTAATTGAAAGCACCGATTGTGTACAGAAAGTATGATAACTCACAAGATAATGTGATTCCATCGGAAGGTGAGAAATTCTTTGCGAGTTGCTTCGTTAATCCTGCTGAAGTGAATAAAACTGCACTTGGAATGTCGATTAAGCAGGGAGATAGTAGCATCGATTATATGTCTAAAAGAAAGCCAGGGGAATTAGTGTTCGATTCTAGATTCGAAAGTGGAAATTTATTTGCTGCGTTCAGAATCAGCGAAAGGGAATATGATTTAGTACTTCAAAATGATGTGAACTCGAAGGGCAATACATAATGGTTCTATTTCTCAGTGGCGAACACTGCATCGAATCAGCTCGTGAAGTTTAACATCGTTAATCTTGTAAGGGATACCAGATAAATCAGTGAAAGAGAGAGAGAGAAAGAGAGTGCAATCATTGATTCCTTTGCTTTTTGTTGTTGTTATGATCAAATTAGATGAAGAACGATTCTCTGTTTAGCACTGGCATGAAACCTGTTGTGCTCTCAACGAAAACCAAGGAGATATCCGGTGAAACCTGGAAACGTGATGGATTCTCGATAAGCTACGAGAAGAGTGCAATAAAACGGGAAGGGAAGAAATAAAATAAATATTTTTATAAATTAAGTTTCTCCTATTAGTTTAAGCATTCTCGCGATACTGTGCTGTTCGCGCATTGCTACCCGTATACGAATTCTGATTTGAGCAGATTCGTTGCAGAATTGTATGCAGATCCAAGGAGAAATGTGTTCCTTTCTTAATCTGTGCTTTGTCAAGCATTGGATAAATCAAATTGTTATTTGCATACAATATCGTCGTCGTAGTAGCCATCTGAGAAAGATAAACCGAATCCTTAAAAGTAGATTGTGTTTTTAACTGCTCGGCAGCATCCAGGCGAGACACCAGCATCGTTTTTAATGCAAGGAGCTATGGAATTCTTAAGCGATCCTGATAATGAAGAAGCTGCGTTTTTGAGAGATAGATTTGAGTTTAAAATCATCCCTATGATGAATCCAGATGGCGTTATCTATGGAAATTATAGATGCTCTCTCAGTGGTGTCGATCTCAACAGACAATGGTCATAACCTTCCAAAGTAAACACACACACATAAGATATTAATAATAGGCAGTTTGTAATAAAACGCCTTATTTTGATATAATTTCCTTAGGAACTACATCCAACAGTGTACTTTGCTAAGAAAGCAATACTCTCCTTATGTCAATCAGGCAATTGCAGACTCCTATGCGATTTTCATGGTCACAGCAAAAAGTAACACAGTTTTATGATAATATTCCCTTTTCCTTTTACTGATAATTTTTTTTTTATATTTTTCAAATTTTTTAACCTTACATTTTCTTAACAGGATGAATAGCTTCTTCTACGGCAACCCAAACGATGAAGACCCTTTGATTCCACGGATGCTCCCCTTGGAGACTTCTTAACTTAACAAATCGATTGATTTCAAGAACAGTTCGTTCCGCATTTCCTTAGACAAATCCAGCACATTCAGACAAGCTCTGCAAACTGAAATGCCATACAATCGATATATATACACATTTGAAGCATCATTCTTCGGGAAATCTATCGGAAAGGAATCGAATCATTTCACAATCGATGATTTCTTGAGTCTTGGTAGGGATGTAATGCGCGGACTAGTAGTATGTGCGAAGAATGAACTTCAAGCTGGATCATTATACAATTATGAACTTGGATTAATGAAAGTTATTGAGAAAACTGAAGAGGATGATGAGAAATGTCACAAAAATGGAAATAATTCGGCAGAAAGGAATATGAACTAAGATGAGATTGATGAAGGATAACAACATCATCAGCAGCGGCATAATCTTGCTTCAGATGAAGGATCTGATAGTGCGCCCTCTGAAGATGAGCTATCCATGAATGAAAAGAATAGCTTTGCTAATAATAATACCTAAAATCACCCTAATAAGCAAGGATAATAATAATAATATTCTAACTAAAAGATTCTGTAGTTTAGATCTTCAACTTCCCCGAATAGAACGCATAGAAACTCCATGACTAGATCACTTATCAATGAAGAAACACCAATAAACAAAATAATAAAGAATTCTTTCAAATGCTCCAAATTAATCTAGACTGACAGTGATTGGAATGATGGTGATGATGATTATGATCATACAACCATATCAAACATTGCTGAATCATCATCAATCTATCCTATGAGTCCATTTCGCAATCCATTGATAAATTAAGCTCTTTCAAACCCAAGAATCGATGAACTCGCAATAAAACCATCCACGAACAGTCTACAAAACAAACAATAATTCCCTGGACGTCGACATATATCATTCCCATCACCTAGCACTGCTAGCAACTAAACATATAATTTCATCAAACTTAAATCAAGTCCTAACAGCGCAGATAGCGATTGGAGCTTAGGGAGTTTGCATAATCCAGAGAGACAAGAGAGTAGTAATAGCAGTTCGATGGGAAACGAAGTAGATAAGAGTGAAGGAGTTTAGTAGTTAAAGTCAAAGTAACAGCAGCAGTAGTAGTAGTAGTAATCATTCTAATAGTTTCGCTTATCAAGTTACATGGGGTAGAAGGTTCCAAAGGAAGTTGTCTCGAGTATACAACAAGAGCTGCTGTTGAAGACACTAAATACTAATAGACTCTTCGTATCAGGGATGAAATATGCAGAGAATATTACTAATTCACTGCTAGTAGTTAATGGCAATCAAGGATAATTACCATCGACTGCGCCAAATGCATTAACTGCTGTACATACATTGAGCACAGCGTAATCGACGTTGTCATAAGGGATAATCGATGGTTACAATGTGAAATAATCAAGCGATGCGGGAACGTAAACTGATATTACATTTGCTGTTCATGGAGGAAGAAGAAGAGCAGCTAGTTATCAAGGGAATAGTTCCAGTAGCTCAGTTGTTAGCAAGAGTGATAAAGATAATCTCAATGAATCATCAGTAGATAACAACAACAATGTAGGAGTATACACCGATCCATCAGGGAACAATAATAATAATAATAATAATATTACAACCCATGAGATTATCCCATCATCTGGTGTTACTTCAAATAGCAGTGATAACCCTAATAACGCTAAAGAATCATATGCTAACAACAACAATATCACTAATCCAAGCAATTTGAGTAGTAACAATACAACTCGTAAGGTTATTCGTGGTGGTTCGAGTAGTGGAGTGAATAGAAAAATGATTTCTAGCTTCTATCCATCGTAATCATATTCCCCGAGATCGTTGCAACAGAACAACAACAACAGTGATTAGAACAATCATAGATCACCTGCTACCCAGAATATTACAGGCACATCATTCTACAGTAATAAGCATAGCTCAACTGCTTTAATACAAGGTACTGCTATCAACAACAATACCACGAGCAATTCGAAAACAGTAAGCTCACCAAGTTCATCTAGTTTCATTTATTAATAGTCACCATAATAATCGCCCTAAGCACTAGCACTACCGGCACAACCACCACCAGCCCCAGCAGCAGCTACCGGATTATTACAACCATATTAATACAATAAGAACCATTTAAGTTACATATCACCTAAGAAAAAGAAGCAATACGTAATCTAAATCCGTAAGAAAGACAGTATGCTCACAACAACGCATACAATATCCAGTAACTCACCGAATGCATAGTTACTCCTAATGAAGACTCCAATAAGAGATACTAATCATTGGATTAACACTAACAACAATAACAATAATAGTTTAGTTATTCATTCTCCATTGCTGAATATATTCAAATAGACCATCGCATCGAGTTATTCCAGTGGTGTAGGTGTGAGTGATGCTTAGTAGTAGTAGAGTTAATCATGCAGAAGCAACAGCAGCTATTGCAACAATACTAATAGCAATAACGAAATGAAAGTATTTGAGACTAATATTAATAGTAATAATAGTAATGGGAAGGGTTCAATAAATGATGTGTTTTATGCAGCAAGTCCCTAGTAATACAATTCGAGAAGCTACTCGTTAACTAGCACGCCTTCAACGTAAGGTAGTCGAAGAAGCTCCTCGAATGCACCCTATTCTTAAGTCGGCTAATAGAAATAGTTTAGGTAGCAGTTGTAATCATAGTGTAATGATAATTCGAATAATGCAAATATCTCAGATATGATTAAGACAAGGAAGCTAGTTGCATTCTCAAGTCCTTTCAAAGTTAAAAATAATAATAATAATGATACTTTAGGAAGTTAGATACAATTTAACTAAGTGTATGAACAGTCGTAGTAATAAACATTAGTGTCGAAAGGAGCACAAATATAATAATAAGAAAAGTTATAAAAAGAATAATAGTAAATGTTCCCTACAACACCGAAAAAGATGCATTTCTTAAAGATTTAAGAAATATGATATTAAGGAAAATGCTGCATTTGAAATTCAAAAAAAGCAGATATCAACTCAAATATGGGTTTCAATGGCTGTGTTATGTCTGTGGGCGTCTCTTTGTGAATATGTGTATGTGTGTGATCCTCTTTGTGTATGTGCGTATGTATATTATTTCTTCAATGACAGTTTCTTATTGTCCTCTAATGTTTTCTGGGAGTTGTTGTGATTTTATGAAAGCTAGAATATTTTGTAGAATTCATCATCGCTCGTCTGGCCATATTTCCCCTTTGACATGCTCCCAGCCAGCATACTCACTTAACTTAGCATCTGCGTTACTTCTTGCACGTCGTTGCAATATCTTAGAATATTCCATTTTCTGCTGATATTCTTTCTATTATTATTATTATTATTATTGAGATTATTATTGTATTTTACTATGCTTAGGTAAGATTCTTCTTGGTTTCGTTGGGTTATTTGTTATCGTTGCTGTTGTTGTTCTATGCTGAGATCTATTCTTATTTGGTTTCTCAGCCGCAATTTGATGCTCTTTGGATAGTCCTGCTATGATTGGTAGTGCTGCATATTTCTAATTCCAATTCGAAGCCTAATCTTATGCAAAAGTGCTCTTGAGTTCAATAGATCTTCTTGCTCGACCTCTCTCATGCATCCCAAACTTATTATTAGTATTACTACCTCTAGTATCTCTAATAACTTGCTAATTGGAGTATTATTCGTTATTGCGATTACTCTTTTCGATCTACTATTCGAGCAGTTTTCTATATTCCTGTTACTCCTCCTTCCCATGATTGTCTCTGTATTTTTTATTACTCTTCCTAATCGCTGATGATATCTTTCCCATCCAATCATCGCGCTACGAAGGCATCTTAAGAAGAGATGAGCTATTACTTCGGAGGTTCTCTGAGAGACGTCGATAACCTCTAGTCTCAAATGGTTTCAGTGGTAGTGTTGTATCCTTCAAACCATTAGCATTTTGAACATTATTATTCTATTTATCTGCTTATTCGACTTACTTCTGTTTCTGAACCAATTACTGCTCTTCATACTAATCTTTCTTGAAGCACTCCCCTGTAACTATCGATTCATCTTATTATTCCATCACCGAATAGATCGTCGTATCAAGACTCTTCGCATTTGTCACTACTACCTCCCCTGGCTAATACAATCTCCTATCCGATAGCAAGTAATCCCTCATAAGCAAATCCCTCTTTGAAGCTCTGAACATTCGCTCATGGAAAGATTTACTTGGAAAACCATCGATATTACCATTATCATCATCTGCATCATCTACATCATTTCTATGGCTGACCTTAGTGCTTCTGAACTGCCTCTTACAACTATTGCTATTCCCTCCAATGATGATCTTACTGCTTTCCATAACATCTACGGCAGCACAGCAGTTACATAAACAACACTAACACCCCTTCCTCTTATTCTCTATTACATCATCACTCAATCCATCTCCTGCAAGATCACTCTTCTACTCCTCCCCTTTGATGAGTTCATTCATCCTTTTGTTCTACGACTACCCTTATCCTTACTAATTTAGCTAGCCCCTAGAGTTCTCTACAGCTATGCCAGCAAGGGAATTATGCTGAAATAGATTGACACCATCTGGTGGGAGGGTATTTTGTATGTAATCAGCTAGAACCTTGAATTTACTCCTCTTCTTCAATATCTTCTTCGGTAAAGCATTCTCTTTCAATATCACTGCTGGCAGCGATTGCTTTCTGTGATTGCTCATCTTCTATGTATTCTTATGGAACTGGTTATTCACAACATTAGGAGGGTGCTCCTATTTCTACAGCGGCTTGTGCATTCTCCCATTATTGCTGTTTGCATGCAGCAGCATATCTATCAACTCAGACGCTGGATGCTGCTCAGATAAATGCAATAGACTAGTATTGTGACTATCCTTCTGCAGCAACTCCTTGCTGTCTGAGTCCACATATCCTTTTATACCCTCTCTGCTTTTTCGATCTTTTAGATAGACTCCTCCAATGAATGAGTAGCCATTCTGTGCGTTATTGCCATTCCGCTGTTGTTTTATTGTTATTGATTGTTAACCTTATTTGTTGCTATGCATATCAATGATTCCTTGATTATCATCGATTGTAATGAATCCTAGACTGCTAATGCTATTACCACCTTATATATTCTCATTTCTCGAATCCTAGCTACCTGAATATCTCTTGCTGTCTTTCTTGTTTGGCCTTAAACTCTCCTCTTTTTTCCTATCTAGCAACTTTGATATTTCCCTTTATAAATCCTCTTTGATCTTCTCCTCGAATTGAGAAGATGTGTACATCTCTCGCAGACTCTTCTTGGAGTTAGCTAGCGTAGTCCCAAATAACTACGCTAACGGGGCTTAAGGTATCTAAGATGTATTCTTCATAGCAGGATTATTACCAAGTATGCTGTTGTTGTTATTCACTTGAAGTTACTCAGATTTGTCTTTTATGGTTGTACATTGAGACGATGACGATGAAGACTATTACAAGGATTTCTTAAGGAGCAGATGCATTTGTATAGACTACCCTACTAATGATTCGTTTGGATATATCGAAGTCCTAGAGGTTTTACTAGCTGATAAATATGATTGTTTGTATTCAGACTGATTCAATATGTTCTTCTAGCCACTACTGATTAGCTAATTAGTCTTCATGCTACTGCTGCTGATATTGGTATGTTTGGGATTATTGATGGTGATACTACTACTTTATCGCAGGGAGTGTCTCTTCATTGGGAATGAAGAATCAGGCTAAGGGGTGGTATGAAAGACAAAGGGAATTGATCCTTTTCTTTTGTAGATAAATCAATAATCCAAAACCAATGAACGAAAATCAAAAATATTGAGGAATATGTAAATTGCTGTTATTCTCTTCCTATTTTTTAATCAAATTGTTCTTCTCCAAAATATAATATTCCTCTTTGTTAGGCATCAAAAGAAAACTCAAATCATCCTCAATATTTTATGTTCTCCTCTAAGCCAGTCAGTAATCATTTATTACCTGATTAGTCTACAAACATTAGTATGATGAACAGTCTGATTGAAGTAACTTGAACTTAGTATCCATTTATTTATTTCATTCGAAAAAAAAAATGAACAAACATTATTTAACATTCTTTTCATTGAATGCCCTCCCCTCTCTCTATTGTCACCTACAATATTACTAAAATCAATATGAACTCCTGCTCTTTATCATAATACTTTTAGACATCGCAGAGGAAGCACTAATCCTCCAGACAAAAATTGCCCTCCCCCTTCCCATTCTGCCTTGATGAGAATTAATAAAGTTATTATTAAAATTTAAACGAAGAAGAAAATCACTAGCATAATAAATTAT
>Ga0302271_10004981_pt1 | contig 10315 bp, 4 predicted proteins | sample III_Bog_N1_1_FD_198767 | JGI IMG/M metagenome (GOLD analysis project Ga0302271, IMG submission 198767) | Peat permafrost microbial communities from Stordalen Mire near Abisko, Sweden - III_Bog_N1_1 | ecosystem: Environmental > Terrestrial > Soil > Wetlands > Peat | place: Sweden: Abisko... | reverse complement strand
AAGATCCAAACAACTCAACGGAGATGATCGATAGAATTCAATCGAAAAAGACATATCTTCATCCCCTAGGCTAGTGGTAAAACTCTAAGAGTTCCAAGTGAAGAAGGGATCGCCCACTTTAAAAAAAATTCGCAAGGATTCATAAGAAGAAAAACCAACTTCACTTGAAGATATTGTTTCAACGCATAAGTAACCAGAATCGGAGGAGCAAAAGCAAGAACGGATGCTAGGATTGTTACTGATTGCAGATATTGGCAATTAAATCGATGATAAAGATTCACCTAAAAAATAACCACAATTAGAGTAGACACCTAAATCTTCAGAACTAATACCATCGGCATCGAAGCTCAAATGGAAATTACGACGCCCTTTAGGGAGTTCCTTTCTTGTAACCGAAAGTAGCAATGAAATATCCTTGAAAGGGAGCTAGCGGATATTGCCAGTTGATGTAAATTCATACACTTCTACACCTAAAAATGCAGCTTCTCGTAGGAATTAATTTACACCAGCTTATCAGCATCCACTTTCTTCCCAGCAGTCACTGTAAATACCTATGTAAGCTTAACAGTAGACTCTTCAGTTACATCAAGAACCTTTTAACTATAATCTGAGCAAAAACAATAAGGAATATTTGGAGCTACAAAATGTTAAAAAACTACAGCATTCACAGACGAATAAACATCTAGAAACACATATTCCTCCAAATAGCAGTAGGATCATCTATAATGGAAGTGATAATAGCTAATAGACATATGAATAAAAGTAAGAAATAGAATTTTCACAACATCTGATCCCACAATCACGGCCAAATGCATTCAGCTAAACAGATTCGAAAGCTAAAACATAATTTACAATACCATCCCCAAGCAGTAGTAGTACGATTATCTAAAGTAGATTGAACTCCCATTCACAAAAAGAGCAGACACAGCAGCAATTAGTTTCTCCACCATAAATCGAAACTTAAACTGGAGGATAACGATGGAGTGTAGTTGGTAATAATAATCTGCAGATCCCTTAGTTTAAGTAAGTTTCATCGTCTTCACCTGGTACATTGCCTATCAAAAGAAGATTCAAGCTGGAGAAGATGCACGAAGATAACTACACAATCATACAATAGACTCTGATTGAGAAATTAAGAGCGAATGAGATTGCTTCTCAATATATCGAATTTTGTGGATATTCACTGGAGATTTTTACTTTCTACATGATGAAGTTGTATATTTTCTGCTCAGAGACACTCGTTAACGCAAGAGCTTAAGCTAGCAGCAGTAATAAACCAGAATCTACTCCTCCGATTGTCAAGCAAAGCCCATAATTTATTCTACAAGCCAATCTGTCTCATAATCTAGCAACACTAGGCATAACAGGAATATAAAACAAAAAAGAAATGCCTTCGCTTTCCATTAATCTGCCGAATTCAACTCCTAAACAAGGAAACAGCACTCCTAATAAAAATACTCGTAACAACAGCAACAGCAGTAACACTCCGAAAAGCACACCCAACAACAACACTCCAAAAAATGAACCAAATCATACTCCAAAGCAAAGTAGCATGTTTTAAAAATAAATGAGTAGCGTTTTTCTTCAATAATAGCAGATAAAAACTCCTAACACAAAAACGAACCACTCCAGAAGAGACAGATGGATAGAAGACTTCAGCAATACGTCTAATATCAATAATACTAGCTCTAACTCTCAAAAAGACTAAAAAATTATCGAAAATGAGATTCTCAATCGTTTACCTGAGTTTCCTACTCTGAAAGTCAACGAATCTACTCTTCTCACTGTGCGAGATATCCTTTGTCAAAAAATGATAGAACTAAACATGGGCTCTGCAGTAGTAAGAAAATTCGAGGAGAATTTCACTAACTCCTTGCGGTAATTTTTGCCTTAAACTTTCACTGAAAACCTTGGTGGTGTTGATAAAGTTAAGCTTATCACCACAAAACTTCTTGAATATTTATGCTACGAAAACAATCTCTTGAGCACATTTGACTCAATTCTCATCGATTACGTCACGGAAGGAGCGCTGTGCCTTTTCAAGCAGGATTAACCACATCTCTTACAGTATTTGAAGAAACTCAAGAAATCTTCAATTTCAATTTAAAATGCAGAATTCTATTTAGTGAAGATTTCGGTGTTTAAAGTCATGCGCGATCTCGGATATGAAACGGAATTGATACAGTAAGTTCAATAGCGAATCTAAAAGCAGCGAGGGTTCTTCAACGTATCCGATTTCAGCAAAGATTAGACTTTCAGGAGTTCATTTGTAAACTCGATTTCGAAAAACAAAAAAGTAGTTGGATATTTCTTAGATCCATCGCCAGCTACTATTAATGGATTTTATGAAATATTCTTCGCTGCACTGCTCGGTTCAGTTCGTGATATCGATTGCATTGATTTTTTAGAGTAAAAGTTAAAAGTAGTTAATGATATTCCTGAAGTTCTTCTTGATGAGGTATTCAAAGCTATGCTGGATTCCTTGCAGTAAAGTGATCGAGCTAACAGAGTGCTCATGAGGGACTTAGAGATTAAGATGAATAGAATCAAATAAAAAGGAAATGTTATATCTTATGATTTCCTTTCGCTCCCGATGACCAGCGATTAACTCTCCAAACAACTCGTAGAATGGTGTGAGTATGCTCTTATCAATATCAATCTCCCACCGTAGCTCACTGAAGATTCCGTTGTTAAACCTCAGTTCTTGGAGGAATACCTGTTTTTGGTTCTTTCTCAGCATGAACAGACATTCAGTTACTATGATCTTGACTATGCCTTGACGTACCACAATATAACTGATCCTCATTTTTCCTTTACTCTCTGGTTGCAGGGACTCTCAGAGATCTTTACAAAAGAGCCATCGATTTCTCCTCAGCAGCATAAAGAGCTGATGGACTATTTATACCTTAATTCGCCTCTTTGATTTAGACTATTATTTATTCCTTGCATTTGCTTCGTTGAAAATAGTAGAAGTTTTTGTTGTTATTTGTAAAAATTATCCAGTGTAAATAAAAGACTTATCTCTATATATGAATAATTCTAAAATAAAGGAAGATTTTTTAGAAAAAAACTTGAAATTACTTTGCTCTTCAAAGCTAATGATCTTGCCAGAAACAGAACGCATCAAATTGGTGTTAAACACCTTAGCTTGAAAAAATACCAATTGATTAAAGTATCTTTGGTAAATTTTAATGTATCTTCTTTTTTGAAAATAATTCACAAAATTAGCAAATATTTCTTTTGAATTTGCTTCTACAAATTACCATCTGTAACACAAAAAAAACCTAAGGAGACAAGAACAAAAAGAAGATTACTCTTTCTTCTTCTTTTTCTTTTTTTTTTGAAGTGTCAAGCTACTGCTCATACCAAGGGAAATATCATTATAAACCTAAAAAGAATCAGTGAAGATACATGAAGAGAGGGATTCAGAAATTGGAGGGAAATTATCATTGAATAAAACCTCTCAAGAACTAATTTAATTTCCTTTAATAACAAAAGAGAAAAAGAAAAAAGCCAGTTAAAGCACTTACTTCAAACAAAATGATCTCAAAGGGAGTGTAATCTAACGATGAACGGGAGAGCGATGATGCAGTTGGAGGGCTTGAAAACACCTAAGAATAGCAATATGGAAAAAGGATCGTTGTGTTCTCTGGAGAGTAACCTTTTAATTCTTCTGCATCTTAAGCTCCAAATAATTCACTAGGACAATATCAATAGCAGTAATATGGATTGTAAGAACCATAGCTGCCATAGCAATATCAGAAATCGTAGCAACAGGCAATCAAAGTGAAGATCCCTGGATTAAAACTCAATATATCTGACTACTCGAGCAACGCTGAGTTTAATAGTAAATTTAAATAAACTCCTAGTAACACGAAAAGTATCTTAAAGGCAGAATCTGCAAGGGGAAATTTCAAACAATCTGAATTATTACCTCCTTCTTCTATTCGAACGTCATTCAAGGAACTAGCTAAATTCGAACCACTTGTAGAGCTAGGACCGAAGATCAGCAGCAGATAAACACCTTCTACAGACGCATAATCACCATCATTTAGCTTTTAAGGATCTCTTCGACCATAATCGTAGTAGATCTAATCCTACTAGCTTCTCTCATAACGACAATCATACACAATTATGAACAGCGATAATCTCAAGGAGGCATTTCTGTTCCAGCGGAAAAGTGAAGACATCTTCATGAGAAATCAACCTGATATCCCATCAACAAGAGAAACCAAAGATATCAAATTCATAAAAATTCCTGAGAAATAATTTTAAAAACAATAAACCCACAAAATCGTCGAAAGCTCCAGAGTCGCATAAATACCTTCCCAAAGAGCAACTAAGGCTGGAATAGTAATACCCCCAGAACAAGGAAGAAACACGCTTTCTTCCCCAAAACGAAACCAAAAGAATAAATTATTTATCCCACTAGATTAAATGCCGCCTGGGGTAGAATTTGAGAACAAATTGGATGAGCAGAGGATGCTGAAGAATAAATCGTTTAAGAATTTTAATATTAACTTCCTAGGCAAGTAGCTCACACTCAACAATAAGACTTGTCTTATGGGTTTGCTGAAAGAAGGTGACTTGAAATATGATCCAAGAGTCTATGAGAAGTATAAAATATATATTAAAGAAAATAATCTCCATAATCTAGTTTCAGGCGATGCGAAATAAAAGTAGTAATCAGGAAATTGCAGAACATAATCAGCATAGTAGTAGTTAGAATCACCGAGATATTATCAAGGTTAATAGGAATATTTTAGAGTAGACGCAGGTGACAGATCGTCTAGATAATCTTCTAGATCGGTTTTGCCTTTAGCTGAAGAGTAAAGTTCAAGATGGAAATATAACATAAATATTGAGAATAAGCATATCGATGAATACAAAAGTGCTTCAAATTAGAAGAAGAGAGAATTCTTTAGATTTTAGCAAAGAGTGAAAGCAGAGAATTAACTAGGAGGGGAAGATAATCTGCAGGAAAGAAAACAAGTTACTGAAGATGGAGAGAATGGTAGTAAATTCAGGAAAGTCACGGAAGGATATGAATATGGAAACATTAAGGAAGATGAGTTTGTTGGTGATGGAAACTAGGGAATCTAGCAGGGTTTTGATCATATTAAAGAAAACAAGAAGCAACAAAGCCATGCAAAATATGCTTATTAGTTCTCAAACTTGAAGAACAAAAACAAGAAAAACAATAGACATGTAGCTTGGTTCGAGGGAACTATTTTCCTGATCGAAGCGACACTTCGAGAAAAGCTCTAAAATGATTTCATTTTTAAATGCTACCTCCAGCAAACAGATATTCCGATTTCCACATTTATTTCGAGATTCTCACTGTTCCTGCTTCATTCTTTTTCGACATTTACACCATAACTACAATCGCAGAACAACAATTATATTCAAATCCGTAGCAGCAATAACATTCAAGACACTGATCCCAATCCTAATACAATAAAGAGTAACAATTCTAAGGCATCTTTAGTACGTTCATCGTCTTCATAATTATCTGGGTAATTTTCTCGCCGTCGTTCAAGCGCTGTATCGAACTCAGTTAATATTTTTTCTGACATGCAATTAGCTCCTCGCTTCTAGGAGCTCTTACGACTTGAAACGCTTAAAGTCTTGAATATTAATTTCCCCTAGTTTTCAGCTACTTTTTCTAAACTTCTGAAATCTGCATTTAACTTGTCTTTCAAAGATCGAGGGATAATTACAGAACTGGGAGGACCGATAAGCGCAAGGAGATTGCTGTGCTAGGCATTCGAGCATATCTAAACATACTATTATGCAATTCAAAAGAGTTCTGCAGTGTCAGTAGTTGATTTAATATTGGATTTGATCGCCTAAGATCAAGTGAATTTAAATTCTTTAGCGAATGGAAAAAACAAGAATTAAAGGAACTAAAACAGCTACATTCCTATCAACAACAGCAATTAATATGATTCGAACAGCAATGACAATCTAGATAGCATGAATAGCAGTATATGGAGCGCAGAAGAATTCCTAATGTTTAAATTATCAGTGAAATGTGTTTGTGAAAGATAACAAATATCACCTCGCTCAGTGATATCTTTCCTGCGAAAGATTGAGAGTCTTCGATAGGTTCTATGTGGAGCCTCAGCAGGTTAATAACTGCCTCAGTTATCATTCGCAGTAAAGAGAGAAGCAGCGAATAGATTTATTGAAACTTCTGAAATAACTAGATTCTATATTTCCGCAGAAATGAACACACCCTCAAATGCCTATTTATTCATCGATTGTCTACTAGATTTTGTGAATTCCATCGTTCAAATCTCAAATTCAACTTCTAACCTTAATAACGCAGTGAATTCTCTCAATCAGAATAACAACAGCAACTCCAACAATAGTAGTAATGTCTTCAGCAAAATCCTTAACAAAAATAACAATAATAATAGTAATAATGGTTCTTCGATTTTGATTTCCACTCCAACAGCAGCAGGAACAACAGCAACTTCAGCATCAGCTAGTTCACCTTTTAGTTCATTTGGGATCATTGAGTTTTTCACAATGCTTTAGAGTAAATTCAATTTACAGGGGATAAATAATGGTCTCATCGAAGCGATAATCCAATTCTCAAAGGAAAACATCTTCATCTTCAAGGAAAAGAACCAATTTGCATTTATTGAATTTCAAAGAAGCTTAGAAGAGCTTTAGTTTAACTACGATTCGTCTCTATCTCCAGTACTTTTGAAGGCATCGCACGATTAACGAAGCAAACTACGAAATGGACTTTTCAATTACCTTCGTAAATCGAAAGAAGAGAATAATTTCAGAAGTCTCGCAAACGAAGAAATCGTCCTAAACGATAAAGACAAAGAGCAAATGTTCAGTATTTCTAGGTCCGGCTGGAAACAAGATAGCAAAATTAGTCTTCATTAAAGAAAAATTGTCCCTCCGATAAGAATTGAGCATTTAAAATATTCTGCTTCGGAAGTGACTACACCAATTGGTGGCATCAACAATGCAGGAGGGAATATCCCTAGTAATAAGGGGTTATTCACATCGTCATCTAGCTTGCAGCATTCCCCAATGAAAATTAGCAAAAGTGAGCATATTATGTTGAATCACAAGTTGCTAAACGAACGCGATAATGCGTGTTCTTCGTTGTAAATGGAACACACGTGCTCATCGATACATGAGAGCTTGATGTTGATCAAATATTTGTTTGACTTTACAATTAGTTAAAGGAATATCTACTCAGTTATGGATATTGAAGTTATCATTGAAAAATCCATGATGAACTAAGCTACTTTTGAGAAACAATTGAAGTAAGTGGGGAGATATTTAACTAAATAATTGGATCTGTCACCGCAAGAAGCAGCGGCTTAAATTGCTTATTTCAGAAAATACTCTTTACTCTACGATTGAGATAAGAAATGTTCAATGATAAAAAGGAATTAAAAATGAAATTAATTCTTTAAAAAATATTCTCTTTTTGTTTGTCATCTTCTGTTTAAAGTCTCTATTAATTATGTATTTGAAAAATTGATTAAAGAATCATATTTTTTGGTGAACTGCTTGACAATACATAAATATGTAAAATACCAATAGAAATTGGAACACCAATCTGTAATAAAATTTTCTCCTCAATTCTAGTATGCTTTTTGTTATAAAGGAGTTTTTCCTTGAAACTCGAATTTGTTCATAACTAAAGGTGCTAGTTGTTGTGATTGAGATTATCTATCTTCATTGTAAGTCGTGTAAGATCTAATTCTCTTTGAGAGAATTGCTGATTTTCTCATTTCAAACTATTCCTCTTCTATCTTCTCCTATTCAATCAATTTCTCTTCACCACAGAGCAGGAAGCGATGACTGATGATTGTCTGTGATCCGTTAAAGTAAGACTTAGTCATGTTACCGTTCTTTTCCCTTGGTTGTCTCTTTTCTTCTCTTCTTGCGCTTTATGATCCTTGGGTAGTCTCTCCACTCAAATCATTCACATTTTTGCTAAATTTGTAACTATTGGCTGCTGAGAGATCGACTGCAACTTTTTTTGGTATGGCATTGTATTCCCTTTGAGGATAAATCTACTGTTAGTTCATTTGCGAGGAGACACTGTTTGGGGAAGGAGGGAGATAAATGGATGAAGTTGAAGGGATTCTAGCTGAATTTTCAGGATATGTCTAATCTTCTGGAGATTGAAGGATGTACGTCTTGGGTGGGTATTAAGATACTGACATCTGTTGGATTTGAGCTGTAAGCTAAGAATTATTGAAAAAGCTTGGATTCTAGGCTTATTGAGGTAATTGAGAGATTGAGCTAATTTAGCTGGCTTTTTAGTCTAGCTGATAAAAAGTATTTTGTGTTTTTGCAGGGTTATTTGGGATCTGGCCAGGAAGGTTCTACTTTAGCTACCCTAACGCGAGATCAAAGGAGTTAGTCATCCCCGAGGATTATTACATAATCCCTGTGTTACTTCTGCTTCTGCTTGAATTGAGATGTTGATCTTTATATTCTTTGAGATCTTTGACAATGTTCGTGATGCTTCTTGTGGCCTCAGACAGTTAGCTAATTAAATTTTTAAAATTCACATCAGAGTTGCGGAGATTCCCAGTTGAATCTGAAATTAGCGAATCGCATTGTGGGAGAGTTGATGCTGTTTGATTCGATGAAGCTGAGAGATCTCGTGTAATTGATGGTAAGAATGTCTGCTTTGAATTGTTGCTAGGGTAAAAGCGGTTGGAGTTTGCTGGTGCTGGTTGAGAAGAGTATTGTAGTTGTTATTCTTGTTTGGAGGTGTAGTTTGGGACTTATTAGTTGTTATAAGAAGATGAGCTGTAAGGGATAGCTGATTAAGGATAAGGAGTTGATCTTGATGGGTCCTAAAGGGGGTTGCGGTTTTAGCCATAATAGTTAGAATTATTGTAGTTAGAGTACGTTAACTGATTTTATGGGTTAATTTGATTTTGTTGAATGCCAGCGGAAGGCGCAGGAGTAGTTGTAGGGCCACAGAAGAACATCTTGTGAGATAAAGCGCTGTTGTATTGATTGAGGATATTTATGTAATTTCTGATAAATTGTCAATTTATTTTCTTTAATTCTTTTTTCGATTCAGGAAAACGTGGGGGGGGAAATCGGAAAGAATTTAAAGTACTTTCTTCCTTCACTGGACGTCCAAACTTGCTTCGTGGATGATCCACCTCAATTTAATAATATCTCCTACTTCCCATTTAAATTAATCTTCGTTATCTGTCTATTATTTCAAAAAGCTTCCCCTCGAAAGGAAAAACACTCCTAGCCAGTTTTCCATATATATTTCTAACACTTTCGCTAAATATTTTTGGAATAAATCACATGAAAACATCGTCATTCGCTATCAAGGCATGCAATCAAGATGAGATGTGCCTATCTGAATGCTGACATGACTGTTTGCTGTGCAATAAATGAAGTGATAGGATTATTATTATCTATTTTTTGGCAGCGAAAAGTCAAAAATTAACAAGTTAAATTCAAATTTCCCCTCCCCTCCCCCCCCCCCCCCATAAAGTTAGTAACTTTAGAGAAACAAAGGAAAACAATTAAATTTACTTAACTAATCATCCGACAGAGTAGGTAATTTAACTAATTCTTTGCATTAGCAATTCAAATGGTGGATTTTTATTTAGCAGAAACACTTGTAACGTTAGAGAGAATAGTAAGTGCGTATCTTTTGAAGAAAATACTGAAATTGATAAAAATGGTTACATATTTTCACATTCCAAATGAGAATTTGTGGGAAAGATATTATTTAAACAAAAAGCAAAAATAGTAATTCTTTAAATTAACCTCAAGGATCATATGTACTTGCAGAGAGAATTATCTCAAGTAGGCACCTGAATAATGTTCTATTTATCTTTTAGCTGACATTCGCTGCAATAATTCTAACCAATAAAATGTTATGAATATGATATTTTTGTTAAGATCAACAACAAGAGTTTTTGTTGTTGTTTTGCTTGGTTAACTGCGTCTGAATAAATCAACAATACACCATTTCTGCTGATAAAAGCTTTGCTCAAACTCACCACTAAGATTTAAACACGTCAAAAGAAATATAACATCAAGCTTACAGCTCCTTTGTTGAGTCGTATGAAGTTCATTCTTCTTTTGGATGCAATCTATTCAAGTAGAGAAGATGTCAAAGAAATATTCCTGTCTGCAGGGGAGGGGAAGAAGGGGGATTTTACTTCAAGAAGATGAAATCGAAAATCCCTAAGAGCTTAATAATAATGTAATTGTAATTATCGATAAATGATAAATTTTTATATCAGCCTGGAAAAAAAGAGATTCCAGATGTGTTGAATCTGAAGCC
>Ga0302271_10004980_pt1 | contig 10316 bp, 6 predicted proteins | sample III_Bog_N1_1_FD_198767 | JGI IMG/M metagenome (GOLD analysis project Ga0302271, IMG submission 198767) | Peat permafrost microbial communities from Stordalen Mire near Abisko, Sweden - III_Bog_N1_1 | ecosystem: Environmental > Terrestrial > Soil > Wetlands > Peat | place: Sweden: Abisko... | reverse complement strand
GTTGCTTACGGAACTGAAAGTTGATAATAATTCTGTCTGGTTCCTGATTGTAAAGTCATCCTGGTCTGATGCTCTGATTTTATGAACTCTGCGAACAGTTTCTTCAATCTGGGTTTGTGCCAGATCAGTCGACTTGGAATCAATGGCTGAAGTATAGATGCTCTGTACCCATGTAATTGCCAGTACCCTTTTCTGTACTGTTGTAAACGGCGCGAGTATTAGATCATCCTGATCTTGTCCAAAAGTATTCAATCCTTTTGAATTAAGTACCCCGATCACCACAAATGGTATTTTCTTGAATCTTATAACCTGTCCGACCGGATCAGCACCTTCTCCAAATAAGTTCTTTACAACAGTCTTCCCCAGCAGGCAAACTTTCGAAGCACTGCCAAGTTCCTGGGAAGTAAACATTCTGCCGTTTTCAACCGACCTTTCTCTTATCTGAAGATAACTCTCATTTTCGCCATATAGAGATGTCGGCCAGTTTAATGCACCAAATACTGCCTGTCCGTTACCCCTCACTTCAGGTGTGGCAGCAAGGACGGCAGGACAATCTGAAAGAATAGAAGCAACATCGGTTTCTTTCAGGCTTTGCATAGTTGAGGCTCCGAACTGGACTCCTCCTCTTTGTTGTGACCCGGGCACTACAGTGACAAGATTTAATCCCATTCCGGCTATCTGCTGCTGTATGCTGAGTTTTGATCCCTGACCTATTCCAAGCATAGCAATAACTGATGCAACTCCTATAATAATACCAAGCATTGTCAGAAAAGCTCTGAGTTTGTTTCTCAACAGAGCATTCATTGCAATTTTTAAAAGGTTTTTTATACTCATAGTTCCTGTGTTAACTAATCGGCTTCAATTGGAATACTGGCTAGCATTTCGAGGGCATTAATTCTATCCTTTACAACACTCTCCCTCAAAATGACACCATCTTTAAAAATTATATTACGGGTTGCACATCTGGCAATATCCGGTTCATGAGTCACAAATACAATTGTTTTTCCTTTGTTATTAAGCTCTTGAAAAAGAGCCATAATTTCATAAGAAGTACGGGTATCCAGATTTCCTGTGGCTTCATCGGCAAGAATTACTACAGGGTCATTTACGAGCGATCGGGCAATGGCCACCCTCTGTTGCTGACCTCCTGAAAGCTGGTTGGGTTTATGATGCATCCTGTCAGTAAGCCCGACAGATTCGAGTGCCGCCAGTGCCCTTTCCCTTCTCTCCTTGGATTTTATTGTATTGTTGTACATAAGAGGTAATTCAACATTATCCAATGCATTGGTACGGGGGAGTAGATTGTAAGTCTGAAAAACAAAACCGAGTTTCCGGTTCCTGAGAGCCGACAGTTCGTTCTTACTTAATGCGGAAATGCTTATTCCGTCTAGAATATATTCTCCTTCTGTAGGCTTATCAAGGCATCCGATAATGTTCAGCATTGTTGATTTTCCCGATCCGCTGGCTCCCATGATTGCGACAAACTCACCTTCATTTACAACCATATCAACTCCTCTTAAGGCATGAACTGTCACTTCACCTACATAGTAATCTTTTTTCAGCTTTATTATTTCAATCAGTTTTTTCATAAATGTAATATCAGTATTATCTTCCTCTTCCGCCTGCCGGACGTGTTGGCATAAACGGACTTGTTGTAGCCGGAGCTGCAGCAGTAGTTGTAGCTTTACTGCCTAGACTCATTGAAAGAATTACTTCGTCCCCTTCCTTAAGACCATTTTTTATTTCAGCATTTGTACCGTCGATGGCTCCTGTAACAATACGAACGCGGCGAACCTTATCTTCACTTTTTACCCACACGACAACCGGTTTTTTCCCGGCTTGACCACCTGACTGGTAATCTCCTGTATTAGGCTGTCCTGTCGCACCCTGGGGTCTCTGACCCTGATTGATGTTGGGTTGAGCTGTTCCTGTACCTCCTGTTCCCATACTCCCTGTTCCTGTACCTCCTGTTCCCGCTGGTCTACCTGTTCCCCCTGTTCCCTGTCTCTGTCCGAATGGATTGTTTTTCATGTATTCAGCTAAATAAGCAGCATCCGGAGTAAATCTTAAAGCTTTACCCGGAACTATCAGAACACTGTCTATTTTCTGAACGAGCACTGTAATATTTGCAGTCATCCCGGGCATGAGTTTCTTTTCAGGATTAGGTGCATTCACAATTACAGTATAGGTGACAACATTAGATGTTACGACCGGTTGCAATCTCAATTGTCTTACAGATCCCCTGAATATCTCATTAGGATAGGCATCAACAGTAAAATCAACTGGCTGATCCTTCTTTATCTGACCGATATCTGCCTCATCAACATTGGCTTGAACCTGCATTTGTGTGAGGTCATTGCCAATAGTAAAAAGGTTAGGTGTACTAAAGCTGGCTGCAACTGTCTGACCCTGATCTACAGCACGGTTTAGAACAACTCCGACTATTGGTGAATAGATAGAAGCATAGTTAAGGTTCACAATTGACTTGTCATATCCGGCCTGTGCGGTTTTCAGATTTGCTCTTGCTTTATCGTAACTATATTTTACCTGGTCATAATCAGCCTGAGCTACGAGTTTTTTACCTAGTAAAGCTTTGTACCTTTCATAAGTTGCGGTCTGAAACTCCACTTCACTTTTTGCATCATCGAGAGAAGCTTGCGCTTGCTGAACCTGGGTTTGTAAAGGAGTCTTGTCCAACTCAGCCAGCAATTGTCCCTTTTTGACATTTGAGTTGAAATCAACGTATATTTTTTTTATTACCCCGGAAACCTGGGTCCCGATCAAGACTGTAGTATCAGCCTGAATTGTACCGGTAGCTGTAATTGTATTGATAATTGAACCTTTCTTAACAATTGCAGTTTCAAATGCATATGACTTTTCTCCTTTGTGACAGGATGCCGCCACGAAAAACACTAATGAAGTAATTATAACGATAGTTGTCCTGTTGATTTTTCTTCTTATTTTCATTACTGTTCTGATTTATTAATAATTATTACTTATTGCTTTTTACGAATGACAGGGGTTGACCTGAATAAAAATCAAGTACCTTATAACTGAAAATCAATTTGTATTTTGATTGCAGGAATGAACTTTCGGTAGAAATAAAAGTTGTTTTTTGTATCAGAAAATCAACAGAGCTCATTATTCCCTGATTGTACTTTTCGGAAGCTACATCAAATGATTCCTTTACAGCCTGAAAAGCCTCAACACTTGCTTCATACTCAATTTGTGAAGAGATTACATCCTGGCATGCCTGTTCGATAGATCTTCTGAGAAGGTCCTTTATGTTAAATTCCTGTAGCTCGGCATCGGTAGTGTTCAACTTTGCAACTGCCACATTTGTTCTTACCTGTCTGTTAAGATAAATTGGAATTGAAGCTGAAAGTCCTACCGAAGGACTAATATTGTTTTTAACCTGATCCCCGAAAGCAGATGTTGATTGAGAATTCGAATATGAAGTAACCAAACCTGCATTCATAGAAATATTTGGGTAAAAGTTTCCCTTTGCCAGCTCAACACTAATCTGTGAACTTTTTCTGTTGAGTTCTGCATTTTTAACCTCTGGTTTTATCCCCAGGGCAATTTGGTACACTTCTTTTGGATCAGGATTCCGTTTCTGGTTGATCAGACTATCAAGGTTCGGGTGTTCTAATGAAAAGTCATTTGTTATAGGGAGTTCCATCAACTGCATAAGACTTATCCTGTTAATGGCAAGTTGGCTTTGAGCAATTGCAACAGTCTGCTTTTCTGTTGCAAGTTGTGATTTTACCTGAAGATAGTCTGAATTTGCTATTGCACCTAATTTTAGTCTCTCATCAGCCAGGTTCAGTTGTTCTACTAATGAAGAAACCTGATCAGTACTATTCTTAACCTGTTCCTCTGCATATAGTTCCTGGAGGTATGCATTCAGCACATTCAGGCTTACAGTCTCTTTAATTACTTCGGTATTATACTTGTCAGCTTCATAATCAGTTTCAGATTTCTTCACAGAATTACGAATCTTATTACCATTATAAACCGTCATACCCGAATTCACAGATAGATTTGTAGAATTGCTTCCTTTGAAGACTGTTGATCCGGTTGTGGTACTAGACTGATTGCTCCAATCAAAGTTCTGCCTTGCAGAGCCACTAAATGAAGGATACCATGCCGATTTTGCATAAATCAGATTAACCTGGTTAATATCATTGCTGACCTGCGCTTTTTGCACCTGAATATTTTTTTCCAGAGCGTACTTTATGCAATCATCAACAGTCCAGACTTTGCTCTGCGCGTTTAAATATGCTCCACTTGTTATACAAAAAAAACAAGATATTATAAATGATGATAATCTAATTTTCATTTCTTCTTTTTTTGGTCTTTATTTTTCTTCAAGGGAGTTATTGTTCAAACTCCGGGAATATTAGTATTAATAGGCATAAGAACCAGTTAAATTTTGTAAATCTTCTCTTAAAGACATATTTGATTATTGTTTTATTCCAGAATGAACAGGAAGAGATGAAAAATTAACTTTATTTAACTAATGTTATTCTTTAAACAAGACAGGATAAAAAAGGTTTAGACGAAATCAAACAAAAAAAAGCTTTACAACATATTCAATTATTCAAATAATTAAATAATTTGATTTTGTCCTGCAATATTCATTAAGATATTCTGTTATTCTTTAAACAAAATAAACATTTGTAACTAATAAAATCACCTTTATGAAGAAACTGAAATACCTCCAAATACCGGTTCTTTCTGCGACATTTTTAGTACTGATCGGAAGCTGTACAAAAAGTAATACGGGCTCAGGTTCATTATATACTCCCACCAGTGCCGATGTTACTTCAACTGCAACATTAACGGAATTGCAACAGGGACGTACTTTATATATAAGTAATTGCAATAGCTGTCATGGATTATACTCACCCGATGACTATACTTCAACCCAATGGAAAGGTATCCTTGGTAACATGGCGCCAAATACCAGTATGTCGTCATCGCAAATACTTTTAGTTACCAAGTATGTTACCAGGGGGAAATAATATTGATAAAATAAGAGAAACAGCTTCTTTGTAAAAGCCAGATCAATTACATCATTTGGACTTTCCATCAGCAATCCAAATTATGTTATTGAATAACATTAAATTAAACACAATTGTAGTATTCTTTTGGTCTGTTGTTTTTATCTGGTTTTTCTTTTTTTGTAAACATAAACTGCAATTATCTAAAGTCAATGTTTTCAATGTTGATCCTTATGATACGTTAGGATCTGCAGCCATTCAGATTTCCTTTGTTGCGGAAGCTTTTTCCACGCTACGTCTGTCTCCGTCATTTTTATTATTCTCATAGCATTTTGAAAGAGAATCTATTATAATCGTCTTGTTCTACACATTATTCAGGATCTTTCTTGGAATAATAAATAAAGAAATGTAAATTTCAATTTAGAATTGACCTGCATCAATAATTCAGTAAACGTCTAAATTACATATCTTTAAATAGTTATGAAAAACCTTACTTCTATTCTGAGTATTGTCCTGATAGTTACAGGTAATTTAAATGCCTTTCCCGCAAAACCCGGAGTTCGTCAGCGTTTGCTGATCGATCTTAACTGGAAATTTATTAAGTCGGACGTGAAAGGTGCAGAAGAACCGAAGTTTAATGATTCGGACTGGAGGACATTAAATCTTCCACACGACTGGAGTATCGAAGGTGAGTTCAGGGAGGACGCTATCTCAAAAGGCCCAGGTGGTTATCTCCCTACAGGTATAGGGTGGTACAGAAAACATATTAGCTTGTCATCAAATGGCAAGGATCAGCAATACTGGATTGAATTTGACGGAGTATACATGAACAGTGATGTCTGGATTAACGGGCAGCATTTGGGCAAACATCCGTATGGATATACCAGCTTTTATTATGATCTGACGCCCTATATAAAAAAAGGGGAAAACATTATTGCCGTTAAGGTAGATAATTCAGTTCAGCCAAACAGTCGCTGGTATTCGGGTTCAGGGATCTACAGGCACGTGTGGCTGAGTATTTCCGGACCTGTTCACATCGCCCAGTGGGGTGCTTATATAACTACACCGGAAATAAATTCATCATCTGCTAAAGTGTTAGTCCGTACTTCAATTGAGAATCATCTTAAGATGGCTAAGAATATCATTTTAAAATCTGTTGTTCTGAATGAATCGGGCAAAGAAATGGCATTTCTGGAAACACCTGTTTCAGTGTCTACAGGCAGTTCGGATGTGGAACAAACTATCAGTATTCCTTCTCCTGTACTCTGGTCGATTGATACACCTGTTTTGTACACACTCAAATCATCAATTTTGGAAGGAACAAAATTAAGTGATGATTTAGTTTCAACTTTTGGGATCAGAAAAATTGAATACGATAAGGATAGGGGGTTCCTTCTGAATGGAAAACATTTAAAGATGAATGGTGTATGCTTGCATCACGATGCAGGTTGTCTTGGTTCGGCAGTTCCGGAACAGGCATGGGCAAGAAGGCTGCAATTACTGAAAGAGATGGGTTGCAACGCAATAAGGACATCACATAACCCTCCGGCTCCGGAATTCCTTGATCTGTGCGATAAAATGGGATTTTTAGTAATGGATGAAATATTTGATGAATGGATCGAAAAAAAAGGGCAGGTTGGATTCAGTTATCATCTCTATTTTGAAGAGTGGTGGAAAACTGATCTGCTTTCAATGATCCATCGCGATCGGAACCATCCTTCGGTTGTGATCTGGAGCGCCGGGAATGAAGTTCCCGATCAGGTAGTTGAAAATGGGAATGATGTAATGCGAAAACTGGCCGAAACTTTTCACAAAGAAGATCCCACACGACCCGTAACGCAAGCCAATGACAGAATTGCAGCTGGTGACGGTCCTGCAAAACTTCCCTTCCTGGAATTACAGGACATTGTGGGATATAATTATGTCGACAGGTGGAATGAACGCAGGGAATTATACTATAGTGTCGACAGGCATGATCATCCCGATTGGAAAATGATAGGAACAGAAAATGTGTCTGTAGGAGGTCTGCGAGGTCAATACTCAATCGCCACCGATGTGTCGGACAAAAGGCCCGGCCGTTTCAGGGATTACAGACTGGCGATGATTGAAGCAGAACAATTATGGAAATTCACCTCTGTGCATGATTACGTCATAGGCGATTTTATGTGGACCGGAATTGATTACCTGGGTGAGGCAGGATGGCCTTCAAAGAGCTCAAGTTCAGGCGTTATTGATCTTTGCGGTTTTCCAAAGGACGGGTATTATTTTTATCAGAGTCAGTGGACACAAAAGCCCATGGTTCATCTCTTCCCTCATTGGAACTGGACCGGTCATGAAGGACAGGTAATTTCTGTAATTGCCTATACAAACTGCGACACCGTTGAACTTTTTCTTAACGGGAAATCATTTGGATCAAAATCGTATGTTTTCCCGCAACAGGGCCATTCGAAATCGTGGAATGGTTATGTCCACCCATATATTGCTCCTTCAACATCTGATCTTCATCTCTCCTGGGATGTTCCCTATGAACCCGGAATCCTGAAAGTCGTAGGAAAAAAAGACTGGGAAATTATTACGGAAGAAGTGAGGACCACATCAAAACCTTCATCTATACGTTTATCGGCAGATAGAATAGAAATAAATGCGGATGCCAGGGATATAGCAAATGTCAAAGCTGAAATTATTGATGAAAACGGATTGGTTGTTCCTGACGCAAGTAATCTGATTGAATTTAAGGTTGAAGGTGAGGGAGTTTTGGTTGGGACAGATAATGGAAATCCCCGGGACAGGACCAACATGAAAAGTAAACAACGCAATACATTTAACGGAATGGCACTTGCCGTAATTCAATCAACGGGTAAAACCGGGAGTATAAAAATTACAGCGGCTTCATCTGGTCTTAAAGAAACAGTTCTTCATGTAGTTTCAAATAGTATGGTAATATCTAAGTAATAAATAATACTCTGTTTAAAATGGGAAAATTGATGGATTCATTGAGAGTGCCGGCAATTACCGGCTTAGTTTTTATGCTTAGCGCGGAAATGGGTTGGTGTCAGGCCAACAAGGAAAGCATGCCACAGATTATTGAAAAAGATGGTCGTCATGCATTTCTCGTCGATGGGCAGCCCTTTTTTATGCTCGGAGGTCAGGCACATAACTCCAGCGCATGGCCTGGCATGATGCCTCAGGTATGGCATGCGGTGAAAACAATGAATGCCAATACTCTCGAAATTCCGATTTATTGGGAGCAGATTGAGCCCCAGCCGGGTAAGTTCGATTTTTCTCTTGTTGATACACTTCTTAAACAGGGTCGCGAGCACAATGTCCGTCTTGTGCTTTTATGGTTCGCCACATGGAAGAATGGTAGCAGTCACTACATGCCGGAATGGATGAAGCACGACCCTGTGAAGTATCAGGTTATAACAGGCCGGAACGGGCAGCCGGTAGATTCTCCTTCTCCACATACTCAGGCTGGTATGGAAGCCGACGCCAGGGCGTTTGCTGCAGTAATGGGACATCTGAAGAGTGCCGACCCGCAGCACACCGTGATCATGGTACAGGTTGAAAATGAGCCTGGTGCATGGGGAAGTGTCAGGGATTATTCTTCAACTGCTCAGAAAATTTTTGAAGGTCAGGTACCTGCTGAACTGTTGAAACCAACTATTCTCAAGGCGCTTAATAAACCTGTAGTTTCAAAAGGAACCTGGCAGGAGGTGTTCGGTGAGGATGCAGATGAATATTTCCACGCCTGGTACGTAGCACATTACATCGGCTATGTTGCCGCCACCGGGAAAGCTGTTTATCCTTTACCAATGTATGCCAATGCCGCACTGCGTGATCCTATAACCAATCCAAAAGCAGGAACATACGAGAGCGGAGGTCCAACCGACAATGTTATTTCTATTTGGAAGGCTGCCGCCCCCGCAATCGATTTATTGGCTCCTGATATCTATATGGCTGAAAGTGAAAAGGCTCTGAAGGTGATCGATTTGTACGACCGTCCTGATAATGCACTGTTCGTACCGGAGATCGGTTCAGGTGATCAATATGTCCGATATTTCTATTCGGTGCTTTCTCATGGAGGCATTGGTTTTTCTCCGTTTGGAATTGACGATAACGGACAGCGTGAAACAGAGGAAGAAACGACAGCCCGGCTTGGACCACTGGCTCAGGAGTACACAATGGCAGGACCAATGATGAGGGAACTTGCTAAATGGAGTTTTGAAGGTAAGATCAAAGCTGTTGTTGAACGGGAGGACCATGCAGAGCAAACAATTGACCTGGGTTCATGGCAAGCTATTGTAAGTTTCGGTGCATCCGGACGGAGAACTGTACAAACCAATGAACATCCGATTGGCAAAGCTATGGTGGTACAACTCGGTGAGAACGAATTTGTGCTGATTGGCTCACTTTGTCATTTCACTTTTAAACCTCTTGGTGCCAATGCAGGAAAAGCATGGCAATATCTAAAGGTGGAAGAAGGCAGGTACGAAAAGGGATCATTTAAGCTGTTACGTATCCGTAATGGTGATGAGACAGATTGGGGAGGACCTCGTATTGGCGCTGTACCAGCAGTGCTCCATACAACCCTGATTACCCGCTGAAAAGAGATAAATACATTATTCTAATATTAAGATAAGGATATTATGAAAAACAAAAAACATACTTATAGTAAATTGTTCGTAATCATATTATTGATGCCTTTATTCAGCATTGATTGTTCCAGGCAAACTGCTGTTCCAATTCCTTCTCTGAAAGAACAAGGTACCTCCAAACAATTAATTGTTGATGGTAAACCGTTTATTGCCCTTTGCGGTGAACTGACTAATAATGCTGCCACCAGCCTTGAATATTTGAAACCAATCTGGCCGGCATTAACCAAAAGCAACCTTAATTCGGTTATAGCGGGGGTTTCCTGGGCAATGATTGAACCGGTGGAGGGAAAATTTAATTTTGATATAGTTGGTGCTGTCATTAACGATGCCAGAAAGAATAATCTGAAACTCATTTTTATCTGGTTTGCAAGTTGGAAAAACGGGATGTCAAGTTATATTCCTGATTGGGTAAAAAAGGATTATAAACGATTCCCCCGGGTTAAAATAAACGAAACTGAAACCATCGAACTATTAACACCACTAAGTGAAGAAAACCGCAATGCAGATGCCCATGCTTTTGCTGCCCTGATGAAATACATAAAGAAAGTTGATAGCCAGCGAACAGTCATTATGATACAGGTTGAAAATGAAGTAGGTGTATTGCGCGACTCCCGCGACAGATCTTCTCTTGCCAATGAAGCTTACAAAGGACCTG
>Ga0302271_10004979_pt1 | contig 10316 bp, 3 predicted proteins | sample III_Bog_N1_1_FD_198767 | JGI IMG/M metagenome (GOLD analysis project Ga0302271, IMG submission 198767) | Peat permafrost microbial communities from Stordalen Mire near Abisko, Sweden - III_Bog_N1_1 | ecosystem: Environmental > Terrestrial > Soil > Wetlands > Peat | place: Sweden: Abisko... | reverse complement strand
ATATTGATAAGGAAAAATAGATTTTCAAGCTCACAAATTAAACAAGAGTGCAAGAAAGAATTCTAATCAAGAGGCAAGAGGACATCAAAAGGTTGATTAAGTCTAGAGATCTTATCAAGAAAATAATATCCTCTTCTGCAGGGATTAAAGTGGGAAAAAAGTTCAAAAATAAAGTACCAAAAGAAAGTGCATAAATCGATTAGGTGTCACAACGAGATGAAGAAGATGTTTTAGATCATTGTCTTTGCAGTTTGATTTAGTCAATTGAATTGGGAATAGCTATTGAAAAGCACGAAAAAGAAATAGATATCACACTCTAAGAGATTGATAATTCTCAGTAAAAGTAAATTGAGTTTAAGTTGGAAATTGAAAAATAGCAAAGAGAATTAGACGAAAGAATTAGTGGGAGTTAAAGAGAAGATGGAGGAAATATGTTAGTGGAAGAAGCTGTGTAGATGTAGTAGGCTAGATTAGAAGAGTAAAAGATGGAATTAGAAGAGATGTCGAGCAGATTAGAGAGTCTAGAATCAAAGTACGATTTTTTAAAGGGTAAGATTGCAGAATTAAATAATGATTCGAGAAAAGTTAATTTAGATCAATTGCAAGAAGAGTTGCTATCTTCCCAGCGATTCAGTAACCTTCCTTCTTAAAAGATACTTCTGAAAGCTCTGCTGGATAGATTTGGAGCAAGTTCTCTTGAGCTTTTCAGATAAGCAGAAAAACTTGAAGAAACCAAAATTCATCTGGAAGATTCAAATTAGGCTAATATTCTTCTTCAAAATCAAAAGGATATTTGCTAACTGTAAATGTAGTAGTAGATTGACTATTTATCTGCTGTGCTGTATTCTTAGCAACAATAACTACAAATCACTATGAACGGTGATCATTCTGATTCTGATTCTGATGAAAAAGCACCGAATATGTAACATCACAATTATTTCAAAGATCACTATAATATCGAGAATCCATTACGTCGAGTTAATAAAAATCGAATGTCTCCTCCTAAAATTATCCCAAGTTTACGCTATAAGAGTCTCCGTTATGCTTAGTAAATGGAATAATCACCGTTTAAGAAAGTAGAATAACCTCCCGATCAAATTAAATTACTCTCCAAGCAAAACAACGATCTCACAAGATAATTGAAATAAAACGAAATTAGACTCAAAACACTTCAGCATCGTAATGAAACCCTCAATCAAAAATATGAAGATCTTAAGAAAGCTACATGCAAGGATAAGTTTATTGGAATCAATAAAATAGTTATCGAAGAAGAATAACCACTGAATTCTCTAATGGGCATCACCCAACCGATTTTATCTTCTGCAGCTTAACAACAGCTTCAAATGACAATCCAGTTAGGTTAAGCATAAGTTTAAGGTAATTCTTCTGCATCAGGTTATCCTTAGTCATAATAAATCCCTACACCTTCAAAATAATTTAAAGAAACTGCAGGCATAACATCTTTGAGAGATCGCCGTAGAGAAGTCAAATTCAAAGCAGAAGAAAAGCCAAAAGAAGAGTTGTAATAAAATTAATTACAACCAGAATCAAATCCAATAGATAATAAAGCAGAAAAAGGTCTAACCTTGCAGTATGCAATCTTGGATAGAGTCACTAATTCTGAATCTAGTTCTTCAACGGCATTTAAAAAGATTCCTTCTCTAACTCAAAAACGAACATAAATCAAAGAAGCTAGAATCAAGAATCTCTCTCTAAATTAAACAAATTTAACAGAAAATTCTCAAGAAGACTAAGGAACAGGAGAATAAGAAGAAAAGAATAAATTCTAATTCAGAAATAGTTAAGAAATTATTAAATCAGAATAGAACTTCCAAGGATTATCCACTGCAGAGTAAATTGCAAAAGCTACAATGGAGGATAATTCTGATTGTATTGTTTCCAATAATGGAGTATCTTTAGGTGACTCTCAAAATCTAACGAACTGCTTTTAACCAAACTAAGTTGGATAATCTTTTCGTAATTCTGGAAATGAATTCTCAGGCAGCATTGGGATGGTATTTCCATTAGCATCTTCTCGAAACTCCCAAGAAAGTAATGGCGGAAGTTAAAATACTAGCTTTAACTTTGCATCTCCTTGTGAAGATTCCCTAGGAACAGGGACGATTCCACCAAATGGGAATGTGAAATTCGAATGCGTTGGGAAGATTAGCGAAGCTCATGGCGGATAAATTTTCTGCGTAGAAAGCCATGAGAATTTTCTTTTTTCGACTTCAGTTAAGACTCTGAAGATTTGGGATCTAGAAACACTTAAAAATATCAGTGATATTCAAGCACACACACATTTTGTTAAGGGTCTTGCTATCTTAGAAGAACAGAAATGGATAGCCACTGCATGTGACAAATTTATTAATATCTGGGACATGATAAGTATGCAGAAGGTATGCTCTCTCACAGGTCACAATGTAGACATTAAACAACTTTACATGGATAATAACCATGTGTTATATTCAGCTGGCAAGGGACTCAATAACTAAGGTGCTCTTGTGACTTGGGATATTCGAAAATAATCGGTTATCGAAGAAAGAGAAAAAAATCAAGATATCTTCTCAGTTCTTCCTTATAAAAATACCATCTACTATGGGAGTCGTGATCACTATGTCAGACGGATCAACATGGAAACGAATCTTTCAATGGACCCTTTTCAGCCTCCCCATTACGATGTTGTGACTTCCCTAGCGATCTTAAATGGGTATCTCGTGAGTGGTTCGAAGGATCATAATTTGAAATTGTGGAATGTTAATAATTAGGTGAATAATACACCATTTAAATCACAAACTTATTACTCCAATGAGCAACTTCTGTCTTTGAAATCAAACAAAGATAAAAATCTTTTATTTGTTGGGTAAAAAGACGGCAAGATAAAAGTGCTAACGACTTAGAATAATAAGTTCAGAGAAGTAACTGATATTGTCAACGGTCTTTAGTCAGTTAATTGCATTGCGAATGTTCAAAATCAATCCACTGAAAATATGTTTGCATGTGGAACTTCTGATAAAGTAATTAAAATTTGGAAACCTACTGCTGATTCATAGCACAGCTTAGCAGCTCTTAGACAATAAGCAACTTCCTCTACAAATGATAATATGTTTTACAATACGACCTAGAAATAGCATACTTTAAGTCTTAATGAAGACAGTTTCATGGAAAATGAACACTGATTGTTTTATAAAAAAATGATGATTCTTTTAGAAGACCTAAATGATCTTTTGTTAATAGCATAAAAGATAAATTAAGTAAAAAAACATGTTGCTTTCCTAGTAATGAGTTAATTATTTTTATATTCTAGTAAAATAAAGCTAATATGTATTTTATGAAATGAATGTGAGAATCTCCAGATATTTTAATGAAATAATATATTTTTGGGAAAATAAATAGAAGAAATCATCAGGTGATTGATGACTGTGTTATTTAGTAGAAAAAAGAAATCTGTTTGTCTTCTGATTGGATTTACAATTTGATGATTCGTCATTAATTCAAAAGCTAATTGAGCTAAGGAAAGTTAATACCTCACAGTTAATTTAACATTCATTTGAAATCTCTCTCTTTTGACATTAAATAGTCTATTCTTATTCTAATCTGACGAATCATGCATTTTTGTTTGTAGCTTTAATTCATTTTTATTTAGTTTTTTTCTCTGATTTTTTGTAAAACTTAGAAATAAATGCTTCAGCTTCTAGGGAATATGCTAAATCATCTATTCGCAGATATGTTTCGATAGAATTAGTATTCTTCCTCACTTGCTAAAGCTATTAGAGGATTGTATCAGCGATCTTTAGTTCTCTGATTTCGAATTTATCCCCTACATAGATCCCTGGTGAGATTTCAAACTAATGCAATGGGATGTAATTCCTTACAGCCGTAAAAGGAAGCATTTCTTCATCGTAAGTACCTAAGTACGCATCATACGTATTTTGCATACGAAATTTAGAAAAAAGTACATTCACATTCCCATTGCAATCATTGTAAGCAGGGAAGCCATAGCGCTAGATGTAGTGTCTCATGAGATTCATATCGTTGATCCCAGTGAAGACCTCAGAGAATTACGAGTTTCCACCTACGAAATGAAATTTATTTGTGCATGTTTCGACATCAAATTTTCCATATAAAAATAAGAATATTTTATTTTTATCTGCTTCTTCCATTCGCTATCGAGCAATTTTCTTCGATTATTCATGATTTTCTTGAATTAACTATCTCACTTCTGGTTTGTGTATTAGTTTTTAGACACTTTGAACAATCTCTTCTGTTCTAGCCAATGATTGACGATATTCTTCGATCATTTAAGATAAATCCATTGCTTTTTGTTTTTACAATTTTTTGAGCATATTTATGGCTCCTTCAATCTCTATGCTACCACTTTGAGATCCATCAACAATACTAATAATATAGTTTTTCCCCATTTCAACTTAAAAATGAGGTCGATATTTTATCAGTGGACAATACGGCACAAGTTTGTTATTCTCAATATTCTGGAACACATGTTTATCCACTGTAAAATCGCCTGCGATGAAAAATACCTCATCAGGGACGATATTCTTCAAGAAGATTTCAATGTAATGAGCCTATCGTTTAACTTTAAAAAGATTATTTTTTGGATTCTTATTGGAAATAGCAACTTATGAGACAGATTTAGTATGAGAGTTCGAAATATTCATCTGAGAATCCTGAGAATTAGGATTACTTTCTGTGTTCTCTGCTTCTATTTAAGTCATGATTTCTGTAGAGTTCATATTGTTATCTAGCTGTACTTTTATTTTATTTGTTAATGTTTGCGAGCAATAGATGTAGGGAAAGTTTTTAGTAATTTAATGCAAACATCATCTCTTTTTTTGGTATTTCTGAGGGAAATTTTTTAATTTCTAAAGTGGATCATTGGTTTGTGTAATTTGTTTTCTTTACATCTACCACTGTAATCTTTGTGATTATTCTTTCGGTTTTACCTATCAAATATTGGTAATGTCGTGACATATCAAATGCGTCTAGTTTTTAATTATAAAACAAAGAAATAGATAAATTAGCAATACTAATTATTTCTTTTATACTTTAGAAAGAATAGATAATTTTTAGAAGAAAAGAAGGAATCTTTTTGATACTTTTCATATTTTTTTTGGGAATTCTTACAATTACTTGAATTCACATAGATTTCTAAACATAAAAAGGTAACTAAAATCATACAGTTTAAATAAATCCTCCTCCTGTTTCCCCAATCTCACTAACAAAATACGACTAAGGAGTTTTAAGGAAATTAATTTTCAGTGTCGGTCCAAATGCAGATTAGCCCCATTTGTCGTCAGTTAATTTTTTGAGTGATTCTCCATCCAATGGGATAGAGACTGCCATGTCAACTTCATCAGAACTTAAGTGCAGCTTGCTTCCACTTCCCGAATGAAGGTTTTCTTCATAATCATGAAGACTTTACATTTCAATATTATTTGAAATGCTTTATTAGTTGTTCAGTTTTGTTGTATTATGATGAGATCTCTAAGAGAAATTTGAATTTTGTTTCAGAGAATGTCGCGAGAAAACTGAATTCTTGCTTTGATATTTCGTCTAATGCGATTGCTGCTTGCAATATTCATCTGATTAATCTTTTTGTTGCTCAAATTTGTTGGCTAGGGAATTTAGACTTGAAGATTCCACTTTGTTTGTTGATCGGAGAGTACTTCTTTTTGATCTCTTTTTCTGATTCCAATATGCTCGACCATGCTCGAAAGCAGTGGTGTTCTTTCGTAAGACTCTTTCAGCATTGTTGTGCGGGAAATAGTAGTGAAAATTCTTCATAATGTCTAAATTTAAAGGAACAAAATCCATTGTTTCTTGGATGTTGATGGTAGCAAAATGAGATAAATTCTTCTCTGTCCCAGATTTTTCAATGGCCTTGCCACTTTCTTAGCTTGGTATTCTACTCAGCTTTTTCATTGCTCCCCTGTGATTTTATATCTAAATTGTGCCTTTCCTTTCACTTCTCCTGACTTCTAATGGAGGGAGAGGAGAATTTAAAATGGGTATACCCCCAGCATTTTCATCTTAGGACTACCTAGATTTATATTGAGGCAACGAATGAAGGAGCGTGTTACGTTATTTCCCTTTTCTATTTTATTTAACCGAAGAAGTCCTCACATCTTCTTCTTAGACACCTGATTGTTGAACTGAAAAATCTCTCGTATAAGCGGCAATCGCAGCGGCTGCACCCATGGATTCATATTTAAAATAACTATTGTTTTCATTTGTAGTTTGCTCATGAGTTCCATCCAAGAAATCGAAGAGATAATCTATCAAGTCCTCGTTTTCTTCTAAATATATTTTGGCTTACTAATCAACATCTTACTGAATCATCAGCGTCCTCCGATATTTCAATATGTTGATTCGTTAGAAATCTTTTTTTCTACTGTTATTCCCTGTTATGGCATTGCGGATAACTTTGAATCGGTTTGAAACAAAATGTAAATAAGGACAGTCATTTAGGACATGATAGAAGCTTCTGCAGGAATAACATCTTTGAAAGATAAAAATAACATTAGATTTTGTTCAAAGCATTCTACTTTTTTTGAGCAATGAAAATAAATCTACCTGAGTCCAAGTTTTTAATAGTCATGCTGGATTAAGATTTTATCTCTCAAGTAGCAGAATCGCTCGTAATCCTGTGGAAACTCTTGCAAGAGTGAAATGAATTCATCTCTTCGGATCATTAGCAGCGTTGAGAATTCGAGGCTTCTTACACTTTGCGTGCGATGCAGTCCAGTAAAAAATCCAATGGTTCCAAAATTATCTCCTTTTTTGAGTTACTTTAACGGCTTATATTATTCTTTTTGCCCTGTTGATATGTCGATATACAGTTCGACACTACCTTTTTCGAGAAAATAGATACACCCATCATCCATCTCGCCTTCGAAGTAAATAATTTCTTCAGGTGTACAGCGAAACTCTAAAAGGTTTTTGGATTGTTGTTCAGAATAAAAAATAAATCCTTTAAGATTAACTCAATTTACCTTTAATGAGGGGTACAGTGCGTCTAAGAATTTCCGGAGAAAAATTATCTCTGAAAACAGGTGAATCTTTCAAAACGATGTGATTTGCCTCAATAATCAGCGTTTATTTGAGGGAATCGCTGAGTTAGTTGATGATGGTGTTTTCCTTTTCGCTGTTTTTATTAGATTCTTCTGTCCAGTAGTAATGTAAATACTCTCTGATTTCGTATTTCAACTCATTTGAAATGTTTTTGTTGTGCATGTAGTTTTGGATCGTCTGAAGGTTCGTTTTGATTTCCTTTTGATTGCTTCTGAGATCCTGAATCAGAGTTCCAATTTCATTCACAGAATAAGCGAACACACCACACGCGAATGTCATAGTCCCAATGCACAAACCAATTTCGGTATTCGTTACCTAATATGAAAAAAGAATTATCGCATAAATCTAAATATTTTGAGAGATTGTAATGATTCACTTACCGGTGTAATATCTCCATAGCCGACAGTAATCATTGTTAGAGTTATGAAATAATAAGAATTAATGTATTAAGTTGGCCATTCTGCAGAATCAATTCCTCTTTTTGACAGCCAAGTATACCCTGACTCAGCACGGCCAACTATCAGCCAAAGACATGCGAAATAGTGGGAAACTAGCAGATGGACAATTAGAAGATTGAAGAGTTGCATATATGAGTTAATCGAAGATATGAGGTGAAATCGATCTTGTATTTTCGAGAGAATGGAGTACATTCTTTTCAGCTTGATAACAAAGAGAAGGAAGATAAACCTTAGAACGTCGTTGGAAAATTATATTAAGAAGAAATCTATTGTAATAGGTATGATAGGAAGAATGTCCAGTAGGAATGATGTTCTAATGTATTTAAGGATAACACTTTTTCTATTTTTGACTTATCTTCCTTTTTCATAGTACGACGTATTCATGTTAACTAAGATATCTCCGATTAATGCGAAGTACATTAAGTACGCAGCAGTTGTTCCAACAATATCATAAAACGGTACATTAAATGTGATATAAATAGGCATAAAGCACTAAAAAGCCATAATAATCATCATCTGCAGAATATCCCAGAGAAGTCTGAAATTTCCACTAGCAGAAATCAGTGGAATATTACTGATTAAATGTCTGATCATGCCGAAGCCTTTTAACTTATTATTCTCATCATTCTAGAAATTTTTCATCTCTGAAAGGTAAAACCCTTCATCACCTCCAATATTGTTTATTTTATCTTCCTACAAAAAAGATAAATCCTTTTTTTCTGACTCAAATCCGATCGTCTTATCGGAAAGAAGATTGTAATGCCATGTTCCAAGTACTTTTATTATCCGACTCGGCATGAATTTGCGCCATTGCTTGAAATAGATCTTAGCCTTGAGCCTAATAAGAAGCTCCTTAAAAAGGCTTTTCTCTTATTTGGAGTCTTAATCTATCCCATTACTGTTGTTGTTGTTGTTATTATCAGTTTTATCTAAATCTACAAGATGCTATGTCTCATGTGTTTTTTTGAGATGAGTTGCCATTGAACCTTTGCTGCCCATATTTTATTTTTTAACTTGACTTTCTAAAAATTTCGCTTTATCTGGATGGTCATTGATGTTTGGTACCTACTTATTCTGAGATGTTTATTGCTGTTATTCGATTGCAAGACTGTTATCGAACATTTATTGAGTTTTCTTGAAGGGATTATCAACGATTGCTAGTCCCTCTAAGAATGGAGTTATTCCATTTGTAATAACGTTCACAGAAACTGATCCTCTTTATCTCATCATAGGAATAACCTTATTAGTTTATCTGCTTATTAATTAAAAAACACTGAATTTTTGGGAACTTCTTCGAATAAGTTAAACCCCAAAAGTAAATTCAATTATGTTTATGTTTTTCTCCTTATCTTTGCTCACACTGTTTGTAAGGATTGTTCTCACCCTCACATTTATTTCCATTAAATGTATTTTAAAAAATTAATTAAACAAAAAATCTATCTTTTTGTTTTCCTCAAAATAGCTCAAAAACTTAGTTTCCAAAAAAAAATTAGCTTATAGCTGAATGTAAATCGTATGTAATTATTACATTTCTTAGGAGTTAACTTACCCAAACCTCCAAAATAGAAAAATACCAGAAAGAAGTTGATTTTTATTAAAAATTTCCAATTACATTTTTAAGTTTACCCTTTCTGATTATAATTAAAGATTTACTAATAAGGATATATCCACAAGATAAATAACTTTCTTAGCCATTCATTAAAGGAAATGAACTTCAAATTTAAAGAAAATTTCTATTGTTTGAGTTGAGAAGTTAATATTTTTTCAAATCGAAATTCAAATGAAATCATGAAAAACTTAAAATATTAAATAAACAATTCAGAAATAGCACTCTCTACCATCAATCCAAATTTCAAAGCGTTTTCACGATAAGATAACATTTTAAAAATAGAGAAAGCCTTTTTATCCCGCATGAAATTAGACTTGACTTAATCTGCAAGACCAAACATATTAAATTCTTGAAAGAAATTCATTTTTTTGGGAACTTTTGTTTTATTTCCTTTTATCATTATTATCTTTCAAATAAAGTTCAAAAATTAGTTCAGAACATCCAAAGCATTCATCATAATTAACATATTATTACAAGACTTATCTGAATTTTAATTTTGTTTATCCTTTTTATGATTTACAATTCCTTTTTCTTTCTAAATTAAATGAGAGGGAATTTACAATAATGAATTCATTTTAAAAAAAAACAATAAAAATATCTAATGAAACCAAAACATTACAAGAATAAAGCTTGTATTTGTAATCACTAATTGGCCGGATAATCTTGATTCGAAGGGATTCTATTTAGATCTGGTGAAGTTACCTTTCCTCCTTAATCTGCCGAATTTGTGTTGCTGATTATTTCTGGATTTTTTCTAAGCTGTCCAGTGAATACTCCTTGATACACAAAGTTCGGGAAGTATTTTTCGAAAGCAGAAATCATTATCTTCAAGATATACTTTTCATAGACGATCACTGTAATAGTATTGACCACGATTAGAGCAGCCACAACGAATCTCCACCAGTATGGCATGACGCTGAATTCATTTCCATCAGCATCGTAGGCAATTGCTGAAATGTCGAAAAAATCTGTAAATGACAGTTCTCTAGAGAAGAGTGCGTATATTGACAAGATCATGATAGCAATTAAGAACGCTGTGAATGGTAGATTTGTGAAAAATGGCTTTTTGTGCTCAGAACCTAGAGAGAATGCTACTACGCTGAAGATATACTAGAAGTTACTCACCCAGAACAGTATCGCATTGTCGAAGGAATTAGATA
>Ga0302271_10004978_pt1 | contig 10317 bp, 6 predicted proteins | sample III_Bog_N1_1_FD_198767 | JGI IMG/M metagenome (GOLD analysis project Ga0302271, IMG submission 198767) | Peat permafrost microbial communities from Stordalen Mire near Abisko, Sweden - III_Bog_N1_1 | ecosystem: Environmental > Terrestrial > Soil > Wetlands > Peat | place: Sweden: Abisko... | reverse complement strand
ATGTACTTTTTGACAATGCGGAGTTAGATATATTCGCATAATTCCTTTGAAGATCAAGAGTTTAGAAAAGTGCTAGCGTAAATGAGATGTCAACTTTTTAAAAAATATAGGGAGGAATAAGGTGATATCTAAGTGATTTATGAAATCTCCACTGTGAAGCAAGCTAATAAGAAGAGCTAGCATAAACATGGAGTAATATTTCGGTTTTAAAACCCTGAACCTTCGGAAGATGAAGCTAGAGAGATTTATAGGCTAAGTAAATATCTTAAAAATAATATTTTCTGGGTAGTAAAAACAGATAGCAAACTCAAAGGGGAGGATATATTTTAGTTCTTCTTCATATAAGGAAGAGAAGGAGAATTTTATCATTTCTTTCTGACTTCATTTGAAACTTTTGAGCATTATTTGTACATTATTGGGAAGAACAATTCTATGAATAATTCCTCGATCTTTGTACTTGCAGATAGAATAACAATCGAAAATTCAACTCAGAAAAATACTAAACCTACTACTCCTTTTAAGGAATATCGAGTTAGAGACTATTAGTCCTTTGATACTGTGATTAAATTAGCAAATTAATAGTTAGAGTAGTTTATCAGCTTTGAAAACAACAATCTTGCTAAGGATGTAAATGCGTTTCTACAAACGAATTTCAGTTTCAATAGCCTTAAACAACGTAGTAATTAGATTCAAAACAGAAATCAAAGAGATTATTCTCCAAGAAATTGCAAAAATGAAATTCCTAGTAGCAAGGAATACCCTCCATTCAAAAAAAGATAATCATCATGTGACAGAAAAAACAACAAATCCAAAGAAAGATATGCGAATTATCAAGACAACAATAATAATAAACAGTAAATTAGAGGAAATAGGGGAACTTAAGTAGATGAGAAATAGCATCATTAACATCAACGTAATTAACAATCCAAAGAACGATTACAACCCAATAAGTTCTTGAATTAAAATGAATAGAATAACACAGATTATCAAATTGGAGAACGATTGTAAAAATAATACAATTAAATGGAATAACAGGGTGAATTAATCACTGCTCCTAAAGAATAACTCAGAGATAAATCAGATCCTATTCCTCAACAGAGAGGAAATAGACCCTACCAATAATAGTTGTAACTAATTCATGGGAAATCATAAGAATAAAGTAGTCCTTTTGATCTTAAGGAGAAATATCCCCAACAAAGAAATCAACAGGAGAATATGCAAGGATCTTAAGATATTGGAGGAAAATTCAGTTATACAGATAAAAGAAAAAATTATTAAGATTTAGAAGAAGAAAAAGAAGATCATCAAAGGAAAAATGATAATTATGTATCGAATCCAGTTAAAAGTATGAAAGAAACTAATTAGGTACTTCCAAAAGATCAAATTTGTCTTCATGAGAATCCAAATCACTAAGGCAGTGCTCGCGATAACAAACCTGTACGACAAATTGCTGTTTCAAAGATCGATTTCAAAAAATAACAGCAATTACTTGAGAAAATCCATAACATTGAGAAATAAAAAGTTTAAATCAAAGACTTAGATAAAGAAATAATTTCATTTGTCAAGATTTTAAGTGAATTTGACACTGTTGAGGCATTCAAAATAGTCACCACAAATCGGTCATTTGCCTCACAATAAAAGAAATTCTATTAAGGAATTTTCGATGAGCAAGAATGGAGACTCAAAGATATTCAAAGTTAACCTTACGGGAAAAGTATGATTTGCATATTTTAACTTGAAGAAGGAGATTTAATGCCAGATCCATAATAGGGTAATAACTATTCATTCACAGATTAGGCCATAACTTATATCCTTCCTAGTATTATGCTCATAATTAAGCACTGAAACATTCATAACTAGAGTTAGAATGCACATAACACAGTATATTTTAGTTATCTTTTCTTTTTAGAATCCAAGAATTTTATGATTAAAATAAAAATAAGTAAACAGTTTTATCAGTTTATTGAATTCATTTCTCTTTTGAATTGAAGCAAAATATTGAACTTTTCTTTAATGAAAAAACCTTAAAAAATAAAGTATTTATTCTTTTTTTTGCAAGACTCATGTATGATAGAAACCTATCAAGTAGATTATGATAATAATTACCGCTAACGATAAGCATTCTCCAATTTTAATAATTTGCCTCTTCATTCTTTCCTAAGGAGTATATTTTAAATAATCAGGTCTTCCAGATTATTCATCTTGATATGTTGCAACTAATTTTTTCTTCATTCCAAATAATCCACTTTTTTCGATTTGAGGCTCTCTTACACCTAATTCCTTAGGGATATTTTCATCGATTTCAATTTTTTCTTCTTCTTTTTTGAACAATCGCTGATTCTCTTTCTCTTCCCATTCTTCAGTCTCATCAGTTCTTTTGATTTCCTTGTCCCTTCGCAATTATTCATTCTTTAACTTTTGAGTGTCTTGCACTTTTTCCCATTGCTTGTAAATTGGCAAATCAGTTTTTATTTTTTTGAAGCTTTCTGAGTGCTAATATTTCATTAACTCACTCTCGACCTCAGAGCTTTTCATTATCGAAAAATCTTCCATGAGCTCGTTCATCTTTCGTTTATATATTTAGAGCTGAAATAAGAACAAATCAAAGTTAAGTAAATCAAGAACCATTATTCGGCAATGGCGTTCTAAACAAATTAAGAAAAAATATACTTCTTTGTCTTCTTCTTTATCTTTTTCTATGATAGATTTCACAATGGTTGTTTGAATTCCTTCACTTGCAGTTGCCTTTTTTATCGACACATCAATAACTGGTGTTTTGTATGAATTAATACTAAAAATGTTGTATTACTTAATCAGTTATTTCTTTCATTTTCATCTCAACATCTTGTTCTTATTGTCTGTAAGCCTCTAGTGAAATCATTACCAAATATTATTAATCATAACAACTAAAGATAAGTCAAAAGAATATGCTCAAAAATTACCATTAGCCTCCTTGGCCATCTTCACAAGTTTAATCAACATTTCATCTTCAAAAGAAGATATTGCCTTTGAGCTTTCTCCAAAACTTTTCTCAATCCCAACATCAACAAAGCTCATTTTGACGCAATTCCTATTCTTCAAATCTAAAATTCTTAATTACCGAAGTTAAGATTAATAAATCAAAAGCATCTATTTTTGATTAAAGCAGCACTAAAGCCCAGCTGATCAAATAAATAATGATAATACTTCTAATACTCTTTGCTGTATGTATTTACTTTCAAAATACTCTTGATGAAAAGATCGATTTCTTTGTTTGAAAAAACTCATCCTTAAAAATATTTTCTTTTAGTTTCCAAATCGATACTAAAACAAATGAAGATTCTATTTCAAAACGCTTAAATTGTTCATACTTCTCTCCATTTTATTCATTTGCTAAAATTGTCATTGTATTCTTGCATGTTTGTCCTCCTCTCAAGCGAATAAACAAACAATTACTTAAGCAATTCTTTTAAAATTAAAAAAATCATTCAAGCCCACAAAAAATAACCAATTTCTATCCAACAGTCTGTCTGAATTCTGCAGATCAAAACCTCAAAAAATAATAGACTTTTTTCCACTAAAATTTCATAGGAGAAAAACACTCACAAAAACAATGAAAAGTTTCTTTACTTCCAAAAGAGCCTCATCAGATGATCTCATGAACACAACAATCTTCCCAAAACTAAGTAAACTCTCTCAAATCGAATCATACTAGCCATCATCTCCTCCTCATAAAGTTACTCATCATAAAACCATAATCGACGATATTTTAAAATCCCATTAAGATCCCTACAAAGAACATAGATTCATCGAGCGCGGTCCTCTCTCGTACAGACAGATAAGGTATAAAAAAGTAAATGAAGAACCCTCTCAAATCAAAATTCTCAGCAAAGATGAAGTTATTTAAAAATAATCAAAAGATAATAACTCCAAATAGTAACTCAAACAATGGGCAGCAAACAAAAAACTGCTAATTCTATCAGACGAAAAACTGAATTCCTCACACTATTCTTAGAATTTACTTCTTCCATTAACAAACCGCAGTCATTCAAATAGTTAGTATTCTTCAAAAATCCCCCCTACAAAAAATAATGGATTAGAATTAGTTTAATCGTCTGCGCGTAGCAAATTGAAAGAGGAGCTGTCTTGTTTTTAAAGTCCTCTAGTTTAAAGAAGTAATAATATGCTCACGAGATAATAATTGAATGTTTAAAGTATTGCTAAAGAAACTAAATAAGACAATAATACGTTTTTTAAATAAAGAAAATCGATTAAGGATAATGAAAACGATGAAGATTCGCAGGAAAATCTATCGTTTATGTATAAAATATTGAATTCGCATTCTAGACCTCTTCTTCTTTAGAATCACAGTCCGAAACTCTCAAAGCATAATTTCCTGCATGGCAGAAGAATGCCAAGCTACTTTCATAAAAGCTGAGAAAGAGAGTAAATGTATAACTCAGAATAATACCAATTATTAGCTTGTATTAAGTAATGTTTATGTTTGTCTAAACTGCATTTTTCCTTTTCATATTAATCCTTTTTTTCGTAGGTTAGTGCAATCAAAGTTAAAATGAAAAATGCAAATATGTCCTTCAAAAATAATAATGATAGCAATCTCTCTGATTAAAATAAATCTACTTTTTCCTACTTGATTTAGTAATTTAATTTGCTTCTTTTGAGAGTAAGAAAAGAACCAAAAGTTAAGAACTTCACTTTTTGGATAAATAATTAATTATTAAAATTTCTAAGTATTGTAGAAAAAAGAAAGAAAACAGCAACAACAGACACGCAAACACAAATACAATTAATGAAAGCTTTCTTTCTCCTCAGTATCGTCGTTCTCTCAATTCTCTCAAGCTCAATGGGAAATATTACACGAGCAAAAAGAAACGAACTTGAACTTCTCTAGAAGATGTGCTAAAAACATGTCATTGCATGCTTGAATGATACCACATGCAAAAGTGATTTTTCAACTTGTGCCAATTCCAACACTGAATCATCAATAGTAGACTGTCTCTCTTAGTCGAACGGTAGTTATGCAAATAACATAGTTTCCTGCTTTAATGAGCAGAAGTGAGATACTATTATCAAGTCGAAAACAATTGAAATGTTTAAAAACAAAAATGTATGTGATTGTATTAATCAATGAAGTTCTTGAAACGAAAGAATTTCTATGCACTGTGCAAATAAACTCTTTCCTGTTCTCATTTTTCTCTTTAAAATACTTCTTTCTCTGTGTAAAAGGCAAACTATTTTTAATGCATTTAATAGTAATATGAGCAATAGTGCCATTACTTATAACATGTTGGATTCTTTTCTGCGAATCACAAAAGCTATCAGCAGGTTCATTGATAATACCTTGTAATAAACATGTACTCCTTTACTACACAGTATTTCCTTATTTTATTCAATTTACCTCCTTTGAGTTTTAAATTAATTATTTTCTCTTGATTTCTCTGTTTGTTATTGATGGTCATTCTTCTCACGCTTTTTTGATTTTTCATGCTGGAACGAGTTTTAAGTGGAATGATTGTGTTCAGATACTTATGAGAAATAGTAGGGCCTTCAGTGAAGAGAAGTGACAAGAATAACTTTGAACTCTTTTAAAGATTTCATTAGGCATTTATTCCAACTGAAGATAAATTTGTTTTCATTGAAAATGTTGTGAATTTTTAATCGAATAAACACATTTCTATCAGTCTTGGCAACAATCAACACACACAATAAATCTTGAGAATATGGACAACAACACGAAGGAAAACTCATTTTACAGTATTTAAATTGTTTCCTTCTCGTTTAATTTGAGTGCTCTTGTTGCGATCAAAAGAACTATTAAATAGCCACTGATCTATTGTTGTGCTTCTCATTAATGCCTCTATTCTTCATTTCTCAAAAACCCATTATTCGATTCATTATCTCTCATAATTGAATTCTGCTGAAATAATTATTATTTCTCTTCTCTGCCTTCTTTCCCTCCTTTTTCTCGCATCCTATTCAATTACTAATTAATGTTCATATTTGAGCTTTCTGCCTTGTTGGTCATTCGAGTCAAAAGATTATTGTCATTGTTGTTCTCTTCAATGAGACTAATCGATGTTTCCGTCGGCGATAGTACTAGAGATTCATTGAAAGATAGACTTGGCTAGCTGAATGAACTATCTTTGTTCCCAATAAAATTAGGCATATTTAAAATCTGACCTCCTGTCTCTTCTAAATGTGGCTGCTGATTATTAACACTATTACTACTATTGCTACTGCTACTATTAGTTAAACTACTATCCATAGTATTTGCACCTAATTGACTTATAATTTAGTTCTCTTGCGATTGATTATTCTTTTCAGCATCTAAAATCGGTGTGAGCCTATTTTTCCTTTAGCTGAGCCGATGAAGTATCTCCATTCTTTGAGCCTTGAGAATCGAACTAACTACATTGCTTTTATGCTTCATCACATCTTGCATGCTTAGAACTTGCTTCCTTGCTAAATTGTCACTTTCATGCTTAAATATGCACATTTCCTAGAAGAAATCATTTTTCTTCTTCGCAGACTGTTTATCGATTTCTTCATTGCGATCAGTTGTTTTTGTTTCTTGTCCTTAAGGCTTTTGTTAGAGGGTATCTAAATAAGGAGAAATATATTTTGATTCAGCAGGGTGATCTAAGGCATGCTGTTTCTCGATGGTGGCGATGACATTCTACTGGGTTATGAGATTACTCATTTTCTTTTGGAAGTAAATGTATCGCTAATCGCCTATTGATTCATAATACTCCACGCCGATCTAAGGAGGAACAGTGGAAAAGTCAGAAAAGAAAGAATGAAAGGCATATTAAATGGGTAGATTCATTGATTCTTTCGTTGGTTCTCTAACATACCATGTACATTTCGAGAAGGTCTTTGATTTGGAATATCTCAATGGTATTCTCTTCCATGCATATCTCCAGCTACATAATCATTGATGCGAAATCATTTGGAAGACCTTTCTTCTTCTTGCAATCCTCTAGAGAGCTAACTGGCAGAGGATGGTGATGGTGATTAATAGTTGCTTGAGGGAAGAAGAGTAATAAAAGAGCGTTATGGATTATGGATGTGCTGGTGGAGAATAATTAGGATATTTTATTTACGTCGATTATCTGTAGTTGTGTGTGTTAGATCGCTGGTGTTTGAAGTAGCTCTCCTCGCTGCCATCCTGTGAATTACTACTGGCCAAGCAAAAGGCAGCTTTGGTTATGATTAATATTTTGCTTTTGTTTTTGTTTTTGTTTTTTTCTCAATTGAATCAAAGCCTTTCAGCTATAGTTTAAGCGAATAATAGTTAACAATATTAATATTGATTGGTGTTTCTCTGCTGTTTAGTATGTTTCCATTCTCCTGCAGATACTGGAGAGATTTCCTGATTTGTTTTATTTTGAAAAGGATGGTAAAAGAATGTATTTTTGATTTTTGTTCATGAAATTGTTGCGTTCAGAGGAAGAAAGAAAAACAAAAAGAAATACTTCAGACAATATCAAAAGAAAAGTGAAAGAGAGACATTTACTGATTTTTCTAATATGGATAGCAGAGAAATGATCTCCAAATCAAGGTCACTTAGTTTATTCTTATTGTTTTGATAAAGAGGGTTTAATAACTTTCGGTAAAATGATTTTGTCAAATTCTAATTATTTATCTTAATCTCACGGTTAAAACAACAACAAAATACCACCACTGCACACAGGATAAATAGACTTAATTAGAATAATATTTATCTTCTAATTAATATTTATATATGCAATTCGCTCTTGTGGAATAATTAATATTTCAAATTACATTCATAACAATTTAACCTATTGTTGTAGTATCCCATTAGCAATACTAATAGTTAAAAAAATAAGATTAGGAAATTGAAATTGAATTATTCATGACTTTGGAAAATAAGTTGGATATGCTTGTATTGTTATCTCACTTAAAACGTAGTTAAATCGTTTAAGAGTATCAAACTAGAGAAAACCACAGCAATACTGCATGTTGATATGATAAAGAACAGACATTAAATCCAAGGGTTTGAGGAGGACACTGATGATGAAAGTGTGATGAAATACCAAAAAAAAGACAAAAAATGCTGTTCTTGTTTGTGCAAATCTATGAATTTAGAAAAGAATTTGTTAAAAACTAAAGCAAAAATGATTTAAATATGATCATTATCATTCTTTGTCGCTACATCATTTTGCATAAAATCTAATCTAATAGAAGCTAGTGTGTTTTGTTTTAAGCGCGAAAAATTATTATTTGCATCAAAATTGCTTTTCTAAAACAAAAAATTCAGAGGAAAGAGCCAAACTAAAAAGTTAAATAATAAGCCAGTGTTAAATAAATGGAACAAGGAGGATTCTATGAAAACGATGAAGCAGAAGAAATCCATGATGTTATGCAAAAGAAAAAATAAGAACACAGAGTTGAGATAAGAAGGAAAAAAATGAATCAGGAGCTGCAAATGAAGAGACTTAAAATCAGTAACTAGAGCTATTAATATCAAACACGAAACCAACAGCAAAATAGGGATAATAATATGTTCAATTCGATAGCAAATACGAATATTTTTGGATAGAATTTGCCAAATAATAGCGAGTAATCGTTATTGGTGTGCTAATCGCAGTAGTTCAATTAGCAAATTAACAACATAAATGTTACACCCTCACCTCAAGATTATCAATAGAAATAGAACTTTGAAGATTTTGCAGAATTCGGTATATTATAATAGAATCCCGTAAATGAAGAGATTCGGCCTCCTTCTTTACTGGAATTCTCTGAGCATGTTAACAAACTAGCTTCTGAACTGCAAGAAACTTACAAAGCAAAGAACATTCTTGCATCCGCCGATCTGCTTTAGACTCTCAAAAATTGGATTTAGTATTATGCCCAAAAAAAAGAACTCTTCGAAGCATAATAGATTCTTCGTCTCTGCGTTCTTGCTAATATCCATTCGTTCTGCACGGTGTTTACATCCATGAAATATTTTGCTTATGAAGATCTGCAGCTTAATTCGTATTACATTTTGGCATAGATTACGTGCATTTTGGAAAGATCAGATTTAAATGTGCTCGTTGAGAAACATTTATTTAATCATTTCATTCAGTCCCTGTAGCATCAAACATCACCTTAAATACTTGATAACGTAAGCTTCTAATGTGGGTTCAAATAATAAAGATGAATAATCAGTCAACATTAAGAAGAAATTAGTCATATGAAAAAATCAAGTGATTTTGTTTTTTTTAAAATAAAACAGTTATTCCATACAATGTCAAATTTGGCTGGAGATTAGACATACGGAGGATTCTTTTGCTATGAGATGGTAGAGTAAGGTATGATAATGGGAATAGCTGAGGTTATAGAGAAACAATCTGAAGAAAGTATTGAAGTTTTTATTGAATCTCTTCTGTTTTTTTTGCATAATCTTTTTAGTAATATTCCAGAATCTCAGCGGAATGAGGTAATTTTCAAAATATTTCTTCTTTTTATGCTTCTTGCCTAATCGTTTGTTATATCTTTGATTTGGAAGGTATTCTAGTTCTTTAATCTAATGACAGTGTTCATAAAATGTTTTCCCAGTGATGAAGTCAAAATGTTGTGTGCTAAAAATCTGAAGATGTTATTAACTTATGAACCTAAACTTGTAGAGAAATTTACTGAAGATGACTTCAGTATTCTGGTGTCTTTACTAGAAAGTGGGAACAGCTAATATTAAGGGATAATTTTACTCAATACTATTGTGTTTGAGTCATCCGACGAAATTGTTTAGAAACTAGTATAATCTGATGTTGTGGACTATCTTGCAAGAATAATTGAGAAAGGTAAAATCGAATGCAGAGTAAGAGCAGCATTAGTCTTATCGAACTTAGCATCAGTCAACGATTAAGTTATCTAAGATGCCTTGCTGAAAGATCATACTTATGAGATACTTATGAAAGCATTAATGACTGACTCGGCGAATGTCAGAAGAGAACTTGCTTTTTTTCTAGTAAATTTGACGAAAAGTGGAACATCGAGTACAACACTTGTTTTGGCTAAAAAGAAGAGCTTAATTTCATTTTTGAAGATGATTTTTGAGCATTTTAGTTCAAACAATGAAATAATTTACGATGCAATCAACGCGTTCTGGTGTTTCTTCGAGAGAATATCACTTTTCGCTGTATCGAATGATTTTAAAATGCTCACGAAACAAATAGAAGAGACAGGACTCTTCAGCTGCGTAGAAATGTTAGTAGACCACCCCAATAGAAGTATTTCTAAATTAGCTGAAGAAGCAATCGCTGATCTTAAATTAGAGGAGATTATTGATTCGAAAAGATTCCAACCAAGCAC
>Ga0302271_10004977_pt1 | contig 10319 bp, 8 predicted proteins | sample III_Bog_N1_1_FD_198767 | JGI IMG/M metagenome (GOLD analysis project Ga0302271, IMG submission 198767) | Peat permafrost microbial communities from Stordalen Mire near Abisko, Sweden - III_Bog_N1_1 | ecosystem: Environmental > Terrestrial > Soil > Wetlands > Peat | place: Sweden: Abisko... | reverse complement strand
ATTCATTTTGCGGGACAAAACCATAAAAGAAAAACGCTAATAATCTCTATTAAAGATTATTAGCGTTTCTTGCGTGGTACCACCAGGAATCGAACCGGGGACACAAGGATTTTCAGTCCTTTGCTCTCTTCACCTCAAAAAGCTTCGCTTTTCGAGGCTACCAACTGAGCTATTGCACTTTAGGTGGTTTTGTTTTTCCGAAATCTATCAACTGTCTTTTTCGGTTTACCAATTGGTTTACTTTTAAGGGTAAAAGCAAGAATTGATTAATAATGAAATGTTAAATAATCGAGATGTTTTGAACCTGAGCACTCTCAATGTTCTATGCAAATGTACGAATTTATTTTTAATCTACAAAGGGAAATAGATAATATGTTTCGCGTAAATTGCTGTTTATTAGTGCTTTTGTTGTGTTCTATATATTGAATTTTTAGGTGGTATTAAGGCGGATTTTCTTTTTCTATAATTAAGTAGAGGGCGGTAGAAAGATGACTGGGGGTATGTTTACAGTAGATATAAAAATTTTTTTTTCAGTTTTTAAAAAGGGATTAATTGTTTAATCTGCAAGGTAAAATTCTATGGATAGTACGATTTAGGCGAAACCATGCGATGAACACAAGCTAAACGAAGATTCTATTTTATTTCTACAGTTAGAGCTATAGTTTCAAGATATTTTTTTGCAACTTGTTGATATTTTTTTGAACAAGAAATTTTTAATTCATACAAGTTGTAATCGTAATTATCTTTCATGAAATAATACATTGTATTCACGTTTGTATCACCAACGCATGAAACTTTGAAACGAAGCGTTTTGTTACCTAACTTATATACTCCGTAGTCAATTAATTTGTAACCATCAACTGATTGATTATTGAACGACGCTTTAGTCTTAATGCTAGTTCTAAAAGCATCGTCAATAGAATGCTTGATGCTATCAGAGTATTTATGTGCTGAGATTGCTGTACTTCCTTGAGGTAAGTTAATCAAAGCCATAATTAAGAGATTTGGGTTGACTTCTAGCATTTGTGAATAAAAATCTTCTCTTCTCAAATCTTTAAAACCACCTTTAATATGAAATGTAAATCTATCATTATCGACACTCACTAAAGTTGAATCAAATTTTATATCCGAAGTGCTAGCCACATTACCTTTCGATTTGGTGCAAGATAAAAACAAAACTACTGCAATTGCAGTTGTCATTACAATCGACCAATAATTTTTACAATTTCTCATAAGAATTTGACAGTTTAATTATTATCGGTTAATCGAAATACTCAAAAAGTAAATTTATCATTGACAGCGTGCAAATGGAAAAAACGACTTGTTAACGAAGCCCGCTTTAACTACATTCTTTTACTAACTTATTCATGATTAATTCGATATTTAATTGTTTTATTGTTTTCAGTGATACTAATATCTACACCAACCCTGTTTATCGGAAGAAATACGTTGATAAATGTACCATTTTTGCATATAATATTAATATCCTTGCAGTCCTCTCCAATTAGCTTTATATCTCTTATTGTATATGTGTCTACTTTATAGTACTTTACTTTATTGTTAATCATAATGCCAATTCCATTTATTTGATTGTTTGCCACATCGATTTTGGCATAATAACTATATCTATTGTCTTTTTCTGCGTAAATTACTTGATCCACTTTTTGCCATTTATTAAATATTATTGCAGCAAAATTATTTGGGATAAATCCTATAAAAATTGAAATTAATACGATTAGTTTTTTCATATTATAAAAGTTTTATTATGCCTACTCATAAACTTTTCGGTTTCCGTTCCTATTATTTTGATTTTAGGGTTATTTCATTATAATTTAGACAACTCATCAATAATACGTTCTATAGAATCGCCTCTATAAATAGTAAATTTATATGTATTACACGCTACACAGCTGCAATTTAAAGTATGCTCATAATCACAACCTTGTTCTTTGTATAGTTCTAATAAAGTTCTTAGTTTATCATTTCCGAAAAATTCCACATATTTATCAAAGCAATTTTCTACAGAACTTGCTTTTTTGAAAGCTTCAAATTTTTCGCTCAATTCTTCGTTACTTGAATCGTAAAAGTGAATTATTTCTCCTTCATCGGTATATTCAATTTCAATAAATTGAATATCATTTAATGCACCACAATGACCAATTGCGACTATGAATCTTTTATCATTATTGTATGAATTATAGGCAACAAAGCTGTTCTTATTTATTGTGTATCTCATGTGCAATTAAATTATTATTTAACCCGTAGTGCATTTGGGATATAAGTAGCTGTGGAGCACTTTTCCCCAAATAACACGTTTATTTCGTACCATCGATTCTCTATATTCTGTCTTTTTGGAATCAAATTTTTCCAATAAAGCTACTATTATCTGACTTTATTGAAAAAGGCTATAAGCCTAAAGCCTTTTTTATACTAAAAAATAGTGAAAATAAACGCCAATGTGCTTTACAGGCATTCTGAGCTAAATGCACTACGGGTTTATTTATTTAATTTCCATGAAAAACTGTAAGTTGTGCCATTTACTGGAATTTTTAAAATAAGCTCACTACCTTTCTTAAATATGTATTTAGCATTTATATTTCCAGTTATGGATTCGCCAGGATTTATTGTGTTTGACTGTAAGTAGCCTTCATCTAAAGCTTGTTTATATTGTTGAAGTTTGTCATTGTACTGATTAATGTTCTGACGAGCAGTTTGATTTGCTTGATACTGTGCTGCACCACTGTATGTTTGATTGCTTGCACTACCGTAGGAAGAAGAAATGCCTGCTGCTGCATAACCTTGATTATCAATAGCTACTCCTGCTGAATTGACATAACCTGATGCAGTGCTTGTTGTTGTGCCTGCATTCATTGTTGCCAAATTCTCACCAAGAGCATTCCATAAAGATTTTCTACGAATTCTTTTGCCAACTAAAGCCGAAAATTCATTACTTGTATACACCTTTAAGCTCTTAACTTTATCTGCATCTTCCAAATAACAAATAATTTGATTTGTCTCAAATGTAAATGGTTTCTTAGAGTTATTTCCAATAACTAAAGACACTTCCCAAAATTTATCTATTTCATTAACCGCATTTATATCAACAGCAATAAAAATTCCATTCATTTGATAATAAAAATAATTTCTACCGTTTGAAATAGTTGATTTTCTATCTGAAGGTGAAGGGTTCTCTTGAATGATATTTAAGAAATCCTTGTCGTATTTAGTGCGATTATCATTTGCATCCACATAGGTTATGAAGTCATATTTTGGTTTGCCTGCAAACATCTCAGTTTCAATGTAAGCATTTCCACCGTCTTCGAAATATTGTTTGAGTGTTCCATTTATTTCTCCATTGATATAGTTTGCTTTGGCCGAAATATTTCCATTTTCATAGAACTGTTGAGATTCTCCATCTGGAAAACCATTATTGAAATTTGCAATATCTTTTATTTTCCCATTTTCATAGTAATTTTTGCGTAAACCATGTTGTTTCGAATAATCATTATAAAATCCCTCAGAACTCTTTCCTCCCGATCTGTAATATGTTATATAATTGCCTTTGAATTTGCTTTTATTGAGGTCAGATTTGTCAATTGAGACTGGTGTAAATTCACCTTGTAATTCTCCTGTTATATAAAACGTTTTTTCAATATTTGAGTATTGAGTATCATTTGACATATATACAATTGTCATGTAAGAAGCAAAAGCTTTAACTGGTACTCCCTTGTAATTCGAATCATAATAAATTGTGTCAATTTTTTGAGAAACAGTTTGTGCAACTGCAATCTGAATACACACCATTAAGATGCTAATAGAAAATATTTTTTTCATAAATTACTCCTTAAGATTTTACTTACTTATAAGCTTTTCGGCTTTCGCTTTGATTATATGTTTTCGTTTTGTGAATTGTCAACGTTTTTGTTAGATGCAAAAAAAGGCGTGGGAACTGTAAATCTACCACTGACTTGAGGGTCTCGACACCCTACACCAAATGATAGACAACAGCCCCACGCCTATAGGTATAGACATGGAGCGTTTGTTGCTATCATCCTTGGTGTTGTGAAATTGTCGAGATTTCAAGTCAGGATAATATTTTAAACGCTTTTTTATATATGTAATGCAATTGTCGCTACAATTGACGAAGTATTTCTTTGAAGTACAAAGATATAAATAATTTTATAAATGCAAATTAAAACGGTGCGTATTTCTTCAAAAAAAGAATTTTGTTTTTTTGAGTTTTTTTTGACGAGTAAATAATGCTTTTGTAATAAATTGCTTACAATGTTATTTCTTCTGATGTTTTAGTTTTCTTGACGAAGCTGACATTTAGCACAGAGCTAAAATAGTTGATTGATTCTATTTTATTTGGAAGAGATGAACATCTGCTTTCTAAGACTTTAGGCAAATATAATCTACATAAATCTTCTTCCTTTAAATTTTGAATGTCTTTCTCCTGTAATGGATATTTAGCATATATTGCTTTCAGTGCTGATAAGTCAGGGGTGAACAGAGTTGTGCCTTTTTTTCTGCAAATTTCTAAGATTGAATTCAAAACAAATTCGTCACAACTGTCAAGCTTTTCGTAGCTGTGCTCACTTCTTTTGTCTTTTGAATAAATGGGAAAGTAATTTGCAGGAAGTACAAACCCCTCACTAATTTTTATCAACAGACCTTTCTCTATAAGCTCATTTATCATTTTTGAAACAGTGCCCCTGTCTTGTCCAATCATTTCAGCTATTTTAGTTCGATTGTATAAAGTTACGTTGGAATTGTTGATACATAAACTTTTGATTAACAACATGAGCCCTTTGAGTTTTACATCTACATCAACGTAATAAAAAGAATTTTCCACAAAAAAGAAATTAGGTGGATGCGTGTCAAAACGATATGTATTGTGTTTCTTAATTCCGATGTGAGTTGTTTCAATGTCGATTAAATCTGATTCTTTTAGACGTTTAGTGCAACTCTGTATTGTTCTCAATGGTATTTTTGTCAACTCTGCAAGTCTTTCTTGTGTTGCATGGCTTACTCCCGTTTTGAAATCGCTGCACACCTTTATGAATGCATATAGATAAATATCTTCGTTTCTGTTTTTGCCAACTCTATATTTGTGGATGTCTTTATTTATTATTGTGTAGTTTTTTTTCTTTTTCATATTTTATCAGGTACTAATTTAGGATATGATTTCTTCTTAGATTATTGTGCACAGCACCGATTATAGGTACTGTATATAAATAGGTATTGTATATATAGGTATTGTATATATCCGCTACTAATCAACATGCAGACACGCCATATTTCAGCAGTCAGACACGCCATAAATCCACATTGATAAATTTGAACTTAATCGACTTTTTATGTTTTCTGACTACTTTGAATTTAAATTAATTCTCGTTAGAACAGAAACAAAATTCTATCCCGTTAAAAGAATGAAATTTTGTTTCTATTTGTTGTTGAGATTACTTGTTTCTTTGGATTAAAATTTTAAAATGGTCAATAACTTTCTGCTCATTAAGTTTACCCTGTCCGCTACTCATCGTTGAAATGTCATCTTGGGTGATACTGCTGATGACCTTTATGGCTAGCTCTGTCCCAATTGAGTTTCTGATGTTGTTGAATTCTGTTATCAAATAGCGTTTTGCAATTTCCTCCGTTTTGAACCCTTTTTCTTTGCAAGTACTGATAAAGTTGTTGCCAATTTCGATGTTATGGGCTGGAATAATATTTTGTTTGGCATTTACTCCTTTATGTGTTGCACCTGAGCAAAGGAGAACTAAATCTCTTTTTGTTAGCCCTTTGGAATTGCAATAAATGAGGTTTAAGGTTGATAGACTAAAGCCCTTTGGGTTTGACTCAGTCTTTATTAGTTCATTGTACTTCTGCAATAATTCTTCTTTTGGAAAAACGCTGGCAGCACCATTCACATAGTCTTCTTTTGACCATTCCTTTTTTGTGCAATTTATCTCGTTGCTGTACTCGGTAACTGTTTCGCCTTTTATTAGCTCTACCTCGATTGCTGGAATGTTGATTGTCTCTTTGCCTTGTCTCTCTGCCCAGTCGTTAAACTGCATGACTGCGAAAGTTCTGTGATGACCATCAACAACTAAAAAGTAATTCGAGATTTCTTCAGTTACGATTTCAACGCCGTGTATATTGAATAGAGCACTTATCCCATGTGCTATTGCGTACTCAGCTTTTAGAACTTGGATTGGCTCGCCGATCCTGTAACCCTTTTCTTGGATTTTTTCTTGGATTACAGCAACGTTTTTAAAATTGACATCCCTGTTAAATGCTGCGAATGCTGGTTTTCTTGTTTCTTCGCTAGTAGCGATGTTTACTTCTGTTTGTTTCATTTGTGTTGATACTTCAATATTTTTTTTCATTTTCTTTGCGCCTTAGGGAAAATTATCTCAAACGGAATTGTTATCAATGTCCTAAAAACAGTGCAAAAGTATATCACCGTATGATGCAAAAAAAGGGTATATTTCATTCGAAATATTACCCTTTTTTATTTGAAAAATTATAGTGTGAGATATTCTATTTAAAATAACTTGTTATTGAGAAATCAGATTCAAGAAGTGAACAATCAATGGGTTCGAAAACTCTCATTAATTGATTAAATGTACCACTATTGTATTTTGTAAAACAAACATTTTCTGGATTTCCATATAAATATTTGCATAGATAAATGATTCTCAAATAGAAGTCTCTTTCCTTGTTTGTGTATTGTACACCGTTTCTTCGAATGACAGTTGGAAGCCCCATTTCTAGGTTTTTTACCATCATGTATTGTTTGTGTCTGTTGGTATACGTCGTATTAAATATATACATTTGTTCTATGCTCTTTTTGTTTTCAAAGTTGGAATATTCTTTAATGTTGTAATTGTAGGAGTTTGTGATTTCAAATGTAAAGTAGTTATTTATAGGTTTTTCAATTTCAGTTTTGGCAAAATATTTTAGTTTGTCGCGAGTGTTCTTTTTTAGAATGCGTTGTTTGAGTTCTTGAATGTCTTTTGCCGTCTTAATTGTGAATTCAATTTGGTTGTATAGAAATGCTATAAATTCAAAGAGAGCATTGGCGTTTAAATTAAGTTTTTTGATTGATTCTTGTAAAATATCAAATGAATCAAAATGCTCCCTTTTAAATGGTAGACTTTTCAATATTTCATTTCGTTGTTTGAAATAAAGATATGGCAATGCAGATTTGCCCATAAACTCTAAATCAAATCTTGGAAAATTATCATCACAAAACTTAATTAGATACTGACTATCGTATTCTTCATTCAAATGTTCTTTACCCTCAATCATAAATTGCTGTTTTTTATTTCAAAAATAACACAATATCTTTAAACCATGAGTGATAAAGCCAATTATTTGAATTATTTACAATAAATTTTTCATTGCTTCATTTATTTGCGAATTTTCGAAACCATCCAGATAAATTCTTGTTACCTTTTCTGAACTGTGTCCTAATGATTCACTTATTATTGATGTAGCTACCCCTGAACGCTTTAAAACGGTTGCAAATGAGTGACGAGCGACATACGTTGTAATGTCGATTTGCATTTTCAATTCTTTTCCAAGTTTCTTTAATTGTGTATTTACCTTTGTGATTACTTTGTGAATGCGGTTAGCTGTTTGTTGCTCTGTTATGTGGTAATTGAATAATATTGGAAATAAATACTTATTCTCTTGATTTTGATATTTTAAAATTATTTCCAATGCTTTTGGTTGTAGTGGTAGCTTTATGAGTTTACCCGTTTTCTTTCTGGAATAAATGAGCTGATTTTCAATTATGTTTTCTTTGGTTAGAAAAGCAATGTCAACAAAATTAATGCCTCCCATGAAATAAGTAAATGTGAAAATGTCAATGGCTAGTTGAACGTGTGATTTGTTGCTGTTGTAGTCTATTATTTTTTGTATATCGGATTTTGTGAGTGCTCTTTTAGCTGTTTCTTCATGTAATTTTGAGACTTTGTATGTGTGAAAGGGATAAAATTCAGTGTTGACGAATTTTTCAGTTATAGCGATATTGTACATCATTCTGAGTGTTCTAAATCTTATTCCAATAGTATTTTCTGCAATGCCCTCGCTTCGTAACCAGCCCTCGTATTTTCGTAACCAACTAACGTCTATGTCCGAAAAATAGATATTTAGATGTTTGTTGAATTTTAGAAGTGAGTTATAGACCTGTTTACATGAAAGGGCGTAACCTTTTCTTTTGGTAGACTCCAGTTGCTCAATTTGACTCAAAAAAACCTGCTCTACCGTTTGTAAAATAAATGGTTTGTTTACTGAATCGATAAGTGAATTAGTTGTGTACTCCTTAGCAGTAGTGTTTAACTCCAAAATCGTTTGAGTGAAAGCCTTTTTCTTTTCTGAAATTAGCTGTTCAATTTGTTCTTTATTTGGACAATTTCGCTTTGGTTTACTCTTCGTAAAGTCCCAAAATAGTGGGTTTACAGATATTCCAAGGCTTTTGTAAGTTCTTTTCCCGTCTTTGCAGACACGAATCATAAGTGGATTTTCGCCGTTCGAGAGAGTTTTTGACTTGTAACAGAGTACGTTGACGCTTGCATTCATGTTGAATTTTGGTTTACCTCTTGGTTTACCGTGCAAGTAAAATCAATTGAAAATCGAGTGGGAGAGAGTAGAAATGAATGGAATATTACATAAAATAAAAAGCACCTAAACTATTGAGTTTAAGTGCTTTTAGGCTGTGGTACCACCAGGAATCGAACCGGGGACACAAGGATTTTCAGTCCTTTGCTCTACCAACTGAGCTATGGTACCTTTCGGCTTAGCGGGTGCAAATATACGGCCTTTTTTCGAATCTGCAAGGCTTGTAGTAAAAAAAACAGAAAAAAAGTTCGCGAAATATCGAGTGGATGGTGTTTTTTGTGCTTTAAATAGTTGTTTCTAAATAAAATACAGAAAGCTTGTTTCTCGGAAAAAAATCTGATCCGGAGTGTTTGGCTGACTGTGCTGTTTTGAATAGGTGGGTTCTGCGCATTTCATTTCCGATAATTGTGATTCACGATCCATTTTTCATCTCCAGTCCTGTTGTATTTGGGTGAATAATGTTGGTTTTGGTCTGTTAATCATGTATTTTTACTCCTGATTTCCTACAAGTCGTTTCTTTCATTATTCGTGTTTTTTTTGTATTTTTGCGCATCAAACTAAAATTGAAGTAAATTACGAATGAATAATATCCGCAATTTCTGCATTATTGCACACATCGATCACGGCAAAAGCACGCTGGCTGACCGCTTGTTAGAATATACCAACACTGTAGCCGGAAAAGAAATGCAAGCCCAAGTGCTTGATAACATGGATCTGGAACGCGAACGTGGCATTACCATTAAAAGCCACGCCATACAAATGAGTTATAAACTCAATGGCGAAGAATATGTTTTCAATCTTATTGATACTCCGGGTCACGTCGATTTTTCGTACGAAGTATCACGCTCTATAGCTGCTTGTGAAGGTGCGTTACTTATTGTAGACGCTACACAAGGTATTCAGGCACAGACAATATCAAATCTTTATATGGCTTTGGAGCATGATTTGGAAATAATTCCGATCATGAATAAGATGGACATGGATAATGCCATGCCCGAAGAGGTGGAAGATCAAATCATTGAATTGCTTGGTTGTAAGCCGGAAGAGATTCTGCGGGCAAGTGGTAAAACGGGTATGGGTGTAAATGAGATACTGGAAGCCATCGTAAGCAGAGTGCCGGCCCCGAAAGGTGATCCTGAAGCGCCCCTTCAATGTCTGATTTTCGACTCGGTATTTAATTCGTTCCGTGGTATTATTGCGTATTTCAAAATTGTAAATGGTACCATTAATAAAGGTGACCTGGTGAAATTCGTGAATACAGAGAAAGAGTATTCTGCTGAAGAGATTGGTGTTTTAAAACTGGATATGTCGCCCACCAAAACGCTGAGTGCGGGTAATGTGGGATATATTATTTCGGGGATTAAAACGTCCAAAGAAGTAAAAGTAGGTGATACCATTACTCATGTAAAGCGCCCTTGTCCTAAAATTATTGAAGGATTCCAGGAGGTAAAACCAATGGTTTTTGCCGGAGTGTATCCTATTGATACAGATGATTTTGAAGATTTACGTGCTTCAATAGAAAAATTACAACTAAACGATGCCTCCCTTACTTTTGAAGCTGAGTCATCAGTAGCTTTGGGTTTTGGATTCCGTTGCGGATTCCTGGGTATGTTACATATGGAAATTATCCAGGAGCGTTTAGATCGTGAATTCGATATGAACGTTATTACTACAGTTCCAAATGTATCGTACCG